>MDTB01226367.1_pt1 | contig 14466 bp, 30 predicted proteins | sample 811161 | NCBI WGS metagenome assembly MDTB01 (sample SAMN05326650, study PRJNA326480) | marine metagenome | isolation source: seawater | place: Mediterranean Sea | collected 2009
AATAATCAGTATCGTTACCATCTCTTTCTTGTTGCTGACCATTAAATGGATAAGTTGAATTAGTAGTAATTGAACCTGGTGTTCCCCAAGCAAATTGACTATATCCATAAAACTCTGATATAGCATAAGGTGCAGCAGTGTTTGATGGTTGTCCAGTAATGTCTATAGAGCCATCATCAGTATCATAATAATCAGCAACTCCATCTAAAGTCATTCCTCGTAAACTTAACTGTTCTCTATCAGCTCCTGGGTCAACTCCAGAAAAGCCTGTTTTTTCTTGAAATATATCAAGCATGGATAATTGTCCTGAACTTGGTAATGCCATTATTTAATTATCTCCGCTATTAAATCTTCGAAAGCTTCTACTTTTTCTGTTCTCTTTGGCCAGTAAATATAATCTTTCTCTGGGTTTGCTTTTAAATTACTTAATAAAGGTAATATAGAATTATATAACTTATTTAATTTATCTTCTAATTCTTCAGCCTTTCCTGAAGTTGATTCTAATTTTTGAGTTTGTTTTTGTACTACTTCCAATTCATCTTCGTCTACAGCAGTAAATCCAAAATCAAATTTTTCTAAATCTATATCTGACATACTTATTCCTCTATATGTTTATATTTATAATGTCTTGGCACTACTTTTGTCTTATCAATATGTATTTGTGTATTACCATGACTAGGAGTTTTTTTCCTAACTTTAACATTACCAAATATAGCATCCCAACCTTCGGAATACTTATCATAATCTAAATTACGTGGTTTATCTCCTTTACCACCATGCCATTGTTTACCCATAATAATACCAAAATACAAATGCACCAGCAATTAATCCAATCGCAGCAAGCGATGCTATAACTCTTCTTCTAAACTGTTTATGTTGCTTCAGTCTATATTTAGTTAACATGTCCATTAGCTAAAAACGACTCCGCCTCTTCTTACCAATTCATTTTTAATTTTTTGTTTATCTTTTGGACGAGTACTCGAGTTATTATACTTTTCTATTAACTCTTTTTTGGCCATACATTTAATATATGGATGTACAACTGAAACTTTCTTTGTTTGTCTGTCTATAGTCTTATGTGACTTACCTAATTTCATTGGCATAATATTCTCCTATTTTATTCTTTTCACGCTTCCTTTTAAATCAGCTAGATATGCAAACATTTCTACTGTAGGAAACTCTCTCTTCAAATCAAGTAATGCTTGTAAGTTTTCTTTATGGTCATCAAATAATCTTATTCTAGCATACTCACCAGTTTTTAAATACTTTCTAAATATGACTTGTTTATTTTCAGCACTTGAACCACTCATATTACCAGCTCTTTCTACATATACATTTTTCATTGGTAATCCATGTGATTCTAAAGTTTTGATAAAAAGTTTTTTATCGTCCATGTTAGCTCTTGCTGTGACAATAATAACCTTTGAACCTTTTTTAGTAGCATTACGTATAATAGCTTTTGCTTTTTCTATCATACGACCAATTGGTGTAGCTGTCTGATAAAATATTTTAGCTGATTTAAACTCACCATAATCATATTCCTCATTACGTCTTAACTTATATGTATTAAACTCTTGAGGAGTTAAGGCTTTTGTTTTTCCAGTATTTGTATTTTTTACAATTACACGAGCTTTTGATACAAATAAAGTATCATCTATATCAAAGATAGTTAATCCTTTACCTGCTCTTTCTGTTAAAAACTCGTTAAACTTTTTCATAGATATATTATACCATACTTTTTTAGTAATGTAAATATCTATTTATAAGTTTTTTAGGTGCAGTGGGTTTTTATTGCTTCAATTTTATCGTGTGCATCAGCTATCTTTTCGACTTCTTTTTCAATAGTTTCCACAACATCAGAATGTTCTCCTATCCCCGCTGGATTCCTTTGATAAACTAATATATTTGCTTTTGCTACTTCAATTTCACCTTCTAGTTTTTTAATCAAAGCTTTTAATAAAAAATTTTCTGGCATATTACCTCCCAAATAGTTTTCTTCTTTTGTACTCGTTGATAGTATTTATTAAATCTTGTGTCCAGTTATCTCTATCTTCTACAAATACTTGTGGGCCTTCATCACCAGCAATACAAACAACTAATTGTTTTATAGGCATACCAGTTCTTTCTTCCCACATAATAGCATAAGCTGAGCATTGCATAAAATAAGAATCAATCCATTCTTTTTTCTTTTCTTTACGAGATGTTTTCCAATCTATAATAGAATCGACTCCTTTCCATTGACCAACTAAATCTACTCTTCCTGCGAGTCCTAAATGTTTAGAAAATAGTGGAGCTTCTTGTTGATATACTTTAGTAACACATTCATCTAAGATAGGTTGTATATCTTTAAATGTTTGTATATTATGAGGCATTTCATCTTTAATATATTCAGGGTCGTTTGCCACATATTTTTCTATTATATTATGTACTGTCGTTCCACGCGTACTTGCAATACGAGATATCCTATTGGCCTCTTCTTCGCCTACGCGTGCGCGCCACGCTTGTATTGCTTGTTCAGATAGTATTGAAAGTACTGTGGTAACTGATGCGTACTTATTTCCTTCTGGGTCTGTGTAAAATCTGCCTTTATCGCCTGTCACAGCTTCAAGGTCATTATATCCTAAGTCAATAGGTTCATGTTTAAAGTTCATTTTGTTTTTATTTTATCCTTAAGTCTTGGAGGTAATCCAGATTTTATTCTTGATTGTACTTCTTTCCAACCATCACCAGCTCTTGATAGAACGCTCTTTCCACCGTCCATATCTATATTAGGACCTTGAGAATAATAAGTTGTAATGTGTGGATTTTCTTCTAAGTACTTTACTTTATCTGAATAAGACATAAACTTTTCAAAGACCTCATCAGTCTCTGTGTTTTTAAATTCATACGTTGGCATATTCAAACCACTCTGGTACTTTTCTTTTTGTCCAATCCATTTTAAATCTATATTGTTTTGTATGATAAAACGCTCGATAAGATTCTACTGCATCTTCTTTTATACATTCAGGATTAGAACCCATTGCTAATTTAAATGGAGTCATTTTTTTAACGGGTATATTAATAGGTAATTGTTCTAAAGCTTTTCTAAGTTTAGTATCAGTGGAATGTATTTTATTATAACGATACGTATACTCGTCACATAAAGCAGCAAAATGTAAATAATGCCAGCGATAATTATGTACAGATTCTCTTGTCCATATTGTACATGGATGATTAAAATGACATGCTCTATAGAGTACATTTTCTCTATCATCTGGTAATACAAAATATTTGGCCATTGTTTTACCTGATGTAGATGGTCTTCTAGTTTCTTTACCATCTAACATACGATGAACAGTTGACAGCATTTGAGCTGATTCGACAATCATTTTAACTACATGTTTATCGCATTGTTCTTGTGCAGCAAGTATAGGGTCTTTATTTATTATAAACAAATTCATTTTCTAATTTTTTTTAACCATTTTGAACCATCACGTTCTGCGTCAAGAAATACAGCGTTTGTAAATCCAACTGGTAATATTACTGCAATATGAACTATAATACTTGTTACAATGCTATAACCTAGCCAGCCCATATAATAAGCTGCTACAAATCCAAAGTATACACTCCATGCTGTAAAAAGTACAAGCGTAAAGTATAATTGTAAACTTGGGTCTTTAATAAAACGTAATGGATTGTACCTATTATCCATAACTACTCTCCAGCAGTTAACAATCCATCCTAATAATTTTAATAATTTAATTTTCATAATATATATTATAACATACTTTTTGCGTTTTGTAAACGCTTATTTTACTATTAAGTTAGGAAACGCATCACGAACTAATTTTTTCGTAATACCCTTAGACTTCAGTTTTTTGTCTTTAGCTGCAATAAGTAATTCAGCTTCTTCGATATGAAGTGTTTCAAGCAAATTTAAAAATAAGCTTTCTCTTTTCAAAGGATTCATATCATTTGCTATTGGTCCTTTAAAGAAATACTTAAATTGAGTATATGCTTTGTTCAATATTGTATATTGATAATCTTTAGGAGCATCATCTTGACGATAATTTGGAGCTCCTTCAGGTAAAACTGATACTATAGTATCATCATACTGAATTCTCAATATGTCTGTAAGACCTGGTGATTTATTAAGTTGAAGGAATTTAATCCTTTCATCTCTCTTTACGATTTTGCCTGCTTCCTCCAGGACTTCTGATACTAATTTTCTAGCCATTATAAAATTCCTCCACGACTTCAATTAAATGATTACATCTTTTCTTTATTAAATAATTCAATACTTTCATATTCGGTGTTTTTGCTTGACCGTTAAAATTATTTATAATAGATTCTTGTATGTCTTCTGGTATATCTGTTAAATCAATAAGCTTTTTATTTCTTTGATAATTACGATATATCTCATCATCCATGTGTTCTCTTAAATTATCTGAATGTTCTAACCAGCTGTCAATCCTTGTTTGTCTTAATGGTGTTTGAGAGTTTTCACTGATAAATGTATCATCAGCTGATAGAACATTTGGTATACCATCACCACTATCTCCTCTCATAATATGATTAAATAAGTATGTTCTTGGATTTTTATCTGTGACAAATTTCTTTTGTATTGGTGACCATTGTTTTACATTTTTGTATTTTTGTAATTGTATAAAGTCTTTGTCTGAAGATATAATCATTACTGGTTCATCTTGTCCAAACTCTTGTGTTTGTAATGCAAGTGTACCAATAATATCATCAGCTTCTACACCTTCCATGTGTATAACTTTATATGGTAAATAATCTCTTATTTCATCTCTGACAGTATGTAATATTCTAAATATTTCTGTCCAATCTTGAGATGATTCATCTCTATTCTTTTTACGAGATGCTTTGTATTCTGGAAAGAATTCTTTTCTCCAAGTGTTCATACCATCGGCACATATAACAACTTGGCCATATTCATCTCTATGTTTTTTATTATACATACGAATACTGTTAAGTATCATATGCCTTATCATACTTTCATCATTTAATTTTTGTACAATTATATTTGAAAGTGCTATTTGACTGTAATCAATTAGTATCATCATCATCTCCTTCTGGGTCTAAGTCAAAGTCTGGTTCGAATATAAATTCTCTTTCACCATCTTCTGGTACAAAGGTATAAAGGTCATCTTGAGCCTTTTCATTAATAATAATCATTTCTTTTATTTTAACATAAGTATTATCTAATGTTTGATGTAATCCATGAGGTATACCATACCATCTGTTAAACATTGCATTTAACATATTAACGATAACAAACATATCTCTAGATTCTTGTTTTGTTTCATCTCTAAAATCCATATCTATTAATTTATCACTAACCTGGCCAGTTGTAATAAACTCTTCTAATACTTCCATTAGATAATGAGAACAATCAACACAATCATTACTTAAAAAATTTAAGTTATCTTCTTCTTTTTTTGCTTCCTGTTCCTTTGGTGTGGGAAAAGGAATAACGTTATCTTTGTACTTTTTTGTCATTATAGTATATTATAACATACTTTTAAGTAAATGTAAACATTTATTTTAAAATATTTTTTACTGAATTTGCACCAATCCTACAATTAATTATACCATTATAATATTGTTCTGAAAGTAAAACTTCTCTTTCAAATTGTTCTTTAGTTTCCATATAAGCGCATTCACCTTTTGTTTTACATAAATGTAGTATTTCTCTATAAAACATATCTTTACCACATTGAGCTACATCTTCTTGTAAATGCTTATTTGAACCCCAATAATCTTTCCAGTCTGATTCAACCTTTAATCTTTGTCTACGTTTTCTTTTTTTAGTAATAGGAAGAGTCTTAGCTTTCCAAAAGAATTTTTTACCAATATATTTTTTGTTTGTTGCTCGATTAGTTATACAATAGACAAACCCATACCACTCCTTTCCATATCTTTCGTAAGTAAAAGGTTCATCAGGCTCAAACTTTAGTCCTTGATATATCCAATCATTCATTAAAATCTAACTCGTCATCATCATCATCAGTAGGTTCACCACAATGAGGACAAAAATTTATTTTGAGTTCTCTATCATCAGGCTTAATTACTATACGTGAATAACAATATTCGCATTCTAATATCATTGCAAATAAGCCTCGAAATCTGTATAGCCTCCGATATTTTTTCCATCTATTTGAATTTGTGGGAATGTTCTTGCACCTGGAAATTTTTCTAGCATTTCTTCTCTACCAAAGTCTTTTCCTAGTTTATAATAATTATACGTATGATGTGATTCTTGTATTACTTGTTGAGCTAAAAATACTGCTTTGTCGCAAAATGGACAATTATCTTTTCCGTAAATATCTATTTTCATTTCATTGTCTCCTCAATAAACTTACCTATAGTATCTATATCGTTATCTGATAACATACCAGCTTGAGCCCACATAGTAGAACTCATCGAACCTACGGTTTCACGATTCTTGTACTGATATAATCTTTCAGATATATAAGACGAATCTCTTCCGGCGAGCGCAGGAAAAACCGCCATTCCTTCTCCATTTTGTCCGTGGCATGCAGCACAACCGGCCCAAAGTCCTTTAATGGAACTAAATGGGTCTGTTTCAGCAAGAGCTTTCTTCCTTTGTTCAATCTCAACAACCGTGCCATTAACCTTAACATATTCTTCATAACATTCTCCATAACATGAGTGGCCTCCACCAACTCCAGTGTATTCTAAATTTGGATATACTTTAACAGCAAAAAATAATCCTATTGCCATACATCCCATTAATACCATTCCTAATTCTTTCATACAAATTTTCCTATTAAATAAAAAGATAATAACATAAAGCCAAACACCAATACTTGTACTACTGACATTACGGCAACCTGTTTCATTGGATGTACATCATGTATCTTCTCTACCCAAGATTCACTTGGTGATAGATTAACTACCTGTAAAACTTTTTTTTCTTTCATAATGATAATCCAGATAATGTTTTTTCATCTACATCCTGTTTTACTCCACCAACAACATAAGAACTTATTTCTGTTTCTTGTGGAGCTACCTGTACGTTTCCTCCAGATATCCACTTTTCCGTCCAAGGCAGTGGATTCATCTGAGGAACTGTGTAAGGACAAGGTAAACCTAATGCTCTCATTCGTTTACAACCTATCCATTCTACGTAATTTTCTAATATTGATTGATTTAAACCAATCATTGAGCCATCTTTAAATAAGTATCTAGCCCATGCTTTTTCTTGTTCAATAACATCTACAAATAAGTTTACAATTTCTTTTTCGTTTTGTTTTGCAATCTTTTCATAGTCTTTATCTTCTTTTAACATATTTCTTAACATAACAGTTGTAGAAGCTAAATGAGTATTCTCATCTCTTGCAATAAATTTAATAATTTTTGCGTTACCTTCCATCTTCTTAAGTTCAGCGAATGCCCAACTGCAGGCGAAGGAAACATAAAAACGGATTCCTTCAAGAGCATTCGCTGAAAGCATTGCCATATATAAAGACCTTTTGTGTTGTAATTTATTTGTTGCGCTATTATTATCGTTAATTAAATCATCATAGTACTTTGCTATAGAATTGCTACAATCTAATATTTCTTTTACATCTAATAACCCATCAAATACTTCAGATGGATTAGGATATACATTCCTAATAATATGAGTGTAGGAACGAGAATGTATTGTTTCAAAAAACGACCAAGTCTCAATCCAGTTCTCAATTTCGGGTAACGAAGCAATAGGAAGGAAAGCAAGGTTCGGGGCCCGACCTTGAACAGAGTCCAATAGTATTTGCCTTTTAAGGTTTGATGTGAAGATGTGTTTTTCATGGTCAGTAAGTTCTCCAAAATCTTTTTTGTCTTTAGATACATCAACTTCTTCTGGTCTCCAAAAAAAGCCTAGTTGTTTATCAGTAATTTTTTCGATTTGTGGATATCTTACTTGGTCATATCTTGCAATATCAACTCCTTCATCAAAAAACATATTTTTTTCTAAATGTGATTTTTTATTTTTCTGTAGTATTGGCACGTTCAAATTCCTTTAACTTTTTAAGTTCTCTATTTACTATTTTTTCTAAATCTTCAACATCTGGAAGCATGTCCCAGTCTTCAGATTGTGCAAGCGTCGCAGTCTTCTTCTTCGATGTTTGTTGTTCCTGTGTCATAAGTATGATGTTCATCCTCCTTCATTTCTCCTGCACCATCATATGTGTTAAAATAGTACAATTGCTTTAAACCAAGTTTGTATGCTGTAAATAAATCTTGTATCATTACAGACATGGGAATCTTATTATCCTCGTAATTTTCGGGATTGTAAGATGTATTAACTGATATTCCTTGGTCGATATATTTTTGTAATATACCACAAATACTTAAATATCCTTCAGGAGATTGTTGGTCCCAAAGTAAATCATATTTGTTCTTAAGATGATGATAGGCTGGTACGACCTGTGCCATTACACCGTCTTTACTTTGTTTATATGATACTAAAGCTCTTGGAGGTTCAATACCATTTGTACTATTACTTATTTGAGCGGATGTTTCTGCAGGCATTAATGCCATAAGAGTAGAGTTTCGGATTCCAGTTTCTCTGAGTTGCTTACGCAAATCTTTCCACGGTAATCTTTCTCTGTGCGCTATTAAATTATCTATCGCTTCTTTATAAGTATCGATAGGAAGTATTCCTTGAGAATATTTCGTATCAGTATTATATATCATTTTTCCTTTCTCAACTGCAAGGTTTGCTGAACTTTTTATTAAATAATATGACCATGCTTCAGCATATTCATCAACTATTTTATATGCTGATTTGTCATATTTAAGTCCTCTTTTTGCTAAGAAATAAGCTAAGTTAATAATACCTACGCCTAAAGGTCTTCTATTCATAGTACCTTTATGAGCTGCTGGTATTGGATAACCTTGATAATCTAATAACTCATCTAATGCTCTTACTGCTAAATCACAGTATTTTTCAAACTCATGAGGTTCGTTAATTAAACCCCAATTGATAGCTGATAAAGTACAAAGAGATATTTCTCCGTCTTCATCATCTGAACTATTAAGTGGAGTTGTTGGTAAATCTATTTCACAACATAGATTACTCATTCTTATTGGAGCTCTTTCAGCTATAAATGAACTGTGGTCATTTGCATGGTCTACATTCATAAGATAAATTCTACCAGTATCTTTTCTTTCAGTTATAAATGATTGAAATACTTCTAATGCCGGTAATGATTTCTTTCTTATACTATGAGCTCTTTCGTATTTTTCGTATAGTTCTTTAAATTTATCTTGGTCAACAAAAAATGATTCATATAAACCTGGTACATCATTAGGGTCAAAGAAAGTTATATTACCACCTTCAATTAATCTTTCATACATAAGTTTGTTGAATTGAAATGCATAATCCATGTGACGAACTCTTGTTTCATCTGTACCTTTATTGTTTTTAAGAACAACTAAATCCTCAAACTCATAATGCCATAAAGGTAGATATACAGTTGCAGCTCCTCCTCTTACACCTCCTTGAGAGCAGGATTTTACAGCTGATTGAAAATATTTTAAAAATGGAATAAGCCCAGTATGAACAACTGAACCATCTCCTATTTTAGCTCCTAAAGCTCTTACTGAACCAGCACCTATACCTATACCAGCTTTTTTACTTATATACCTAACAATAGAAGTAGCAGTAGCATTAATAGAATCAAGACTGTCTCCGGACTCAATGAGTACGCATGAAGAAAATTGTCTAGTAGGAGTACGAACTCCCGCCATAATTGGCGTAGGCAACGATATATAAAATTGAGAAATTGCATCATAATAATCCTTTACATATTTTAATCTATTATCTTTATAATTACTAAATAAAGTCATTGCAACCATCATATACAATACTTGAGGTGTTTCATATATTTTCTTAGTTCTTCTATCTTGAACTAAATACTTACCTCTAAATTGTTCCATACCAGCATAAGTAAATGTATTATCTCTTTCATGTTTAATATAATTACTTAATTCTACTATTTCATCTTCTGTATACAGATTAGTAATTTCTTTATCATATACACCAAGTTCAACATTTCTTTCTATAATAGATGTTAATGGTGGAACTGAATAGTCACCATAAGCTTCTTTTCTCATTTTATAAGAAATAAGTCTTGCTGCTACGAATTGATAGTTGGGTGTATGTTCTGATATAAGTTCAGCGGCTGATTTAATAAGTAACTCATGAATATCATAAGCTGGAATCTTATCAAATAATTGAATGTTAGCTTTAAGTTCTATTTCAGACATTGATACGCCTGATATATCTTCAACTGCCCATTCTAAAACTTTGTGAACTTTATCTAAATCAAATGGTTGAATTGAACCATCTCGCTTAGTGACATTTATTGTATTTGTTCCATTCATAATAATATATATTATATCACAAATCTTATGATTTGTAAACGTTTATTTTACTTTATTTTCTAATTTTTCAATACGTTTGATAAGCGCTGGGTACTCATCAAACTCCTCTAATGGACATGGTGCATGTGAATCTTTTTCAAGTTTTTCTATTCTTTTGAGTAATAGAGGATGTTTTTCAAACCATTTCTTTTCTTGTTTGATTATATCTATACCAATTTTTTCTTCAAGATATTTATCTAATTTTAGTAACCATTTTGGCTTGTAAACTTTTAATAGTAGCGATATTATTGTTTTAACAATATTTACTACTAGGCCAACCATGTTAGCCTCTTACATCAGCGGAAGCTTCAGGTTTTTCTATTTTAATCCCAACACCTTGGCCTTTTTCGCCATCAGGCATTGTTACGTTTCTATAATAGATTACAACTTCACCTAATTGTTTTAAATATCTTTTAAGTTCTTGCATATCTTCAGCCATAACTTTATAGTCACCAACTGTAGTTGCTACAAAAACTACTTCTCCATTGTTTTGTTCTTTCATATCATCCAGAAATCTATCTAAATAAGTATAACCTTCTGGCCAATCCGGATTTTCAGTATCCTCTTTTGCACAGGACTTTGGTCTTGTGAGTTGATGTGTACCATCTGCATTGACGATGTGATTACCATTCTCATCAAGTTTCATAACTTTTTTACATGGATTTGCAATACGTGCTTCAGATACTACATACCATTTAGGTGCAGTAAGTTGAACAGGACGTGGTAAATCCGGTTGCATTATATCTATTTGAATAGGTTTAGAACTTACCTCTATTTGTTTTGTTCCCATTAAGGAACAGCCACTAATCGCTAGGATTAGTAAGATTGTACAAAGCTTGTGTATCATCTTCAAGACCCTCCATTACTTTTTCACTTGCGCCATTAAATCTATTTTCTATAAGACCAGGCTTTTTAATAGCTAACATATCTAAATTATGTCTTGCAAATATAGCTAAATACTCAGCTTTTTCTGCTTCTATTTCGGCATTTTTTCTGCTCATGTTCATAAGAGCTTTACCTTGTTTTTCGTATTGCTCTTTCATAGCAGCCATAGCTTCTTCTTGTTGTTGAATTGCTGCTTCTAATTTTACGTTATTTTGTGTAAGGGTTTGATTCTGATTATATAAAAAGAATGTTAGTATACCTAATGCAACTAGTAAACCCATTGTTAATTGATTCATGAGTTATCCTCGATATATTGTTTGATAGCTCCAACTGTTGTTAAAGTTTCAGCATCTTCATCAGTAATTTCTATACCATATTCTTCTTCAAACTCCATTACTAGTTGTACAGTATCTAATGAATCTGCTCCTAAATCTTCCATTAAGTTTTTATCATCAGTGACTGCATCTATATCTACATTTAATTGTTCTGCAATTATTTTTTCAATCATTATTCGTCCTCTATCTTATATCTTAAACCTTGCATACCTCTTATATGCACAGTTCTATTGTCATCAGTTCTAAACTTTAATTCTTTGAAATTTGCTTTGATTATCTTACGTACGTGCTCGTACACTTGGTCGTCTTCATTGCCCCATTGAGAATCATATGAGACATGGATTGTATATCTTGTTATCCAAAAACTAGATAACCAATACCAGAAATTTTTAAGAAGTGTCCAATATTTTATAACAAAAGCTTTCATATTATAATTTTTCTATATCTACACCTAGAACATCTAATACTACTTTACGTATTTTTTTATCATCTGTTCCCCAATGCTTACTGTATGAGTTGAATTTAATAGAATCTCTATTAATATCTACATCTCTACCATATACATCGTATCCAGCCTTTTTAAATGCTTGTTCAACGTCATATCCGTATGCGCCATTTCTTAGTTTAAGTTCCATTCCACCAGGTCTCCAGTACCTGAAGTCGTTTTTATCAAACTTATAAGCTTCACTTAATTCTTTTTTAAATTCATTAAACGTTTTCATCTAATTTGCTCCCTTTTAGCATTTTCTTGTTTCTTCTATCTAGTATTCTTTTAACAAAGGCTTTACCTTCTTTAGTCCTACCATCGTAAATTCTTTTCTTATGTTTCTTATGAGCTGCTTTACCCATTGCATCTGCTGGCATTGATACACCACCGCCACCTACAGAATTTGCAGCTGCGTCTTCCCACATTGCTTCGTATTCTTTAAATGTTCTTCTCATCTGCATATATCACCATTACTTACATAAAGTTCTTGATTTGTTTTTGTATGTTTTACTCTATATATATTTATATTATGAAATGACCCAATTGGCTTTTGTAAAGTATCTATTTTAACTTGTGTATTTTTTAAAGCCACTATTTCTCCTGTAATTGGCGATGCGACATCTTCAGTTAATATATAATTACCTGGATATAAATTAGCTACTTCATCTTGATACCAAGTATTTTCAGTCAGTTCATAGGGGTCAATTTCTATATCCAATGCTTTTTCTAACATTTCTAACATTTTTTTATCTGACATTTTTGTATGTTCTTTGATAAGAAAGAGAGCAGCTCCATATCTTGCTACTACTGAACGACCACCTGGAACTTTACCAATAAGTCTTTTAAGGTTAAAAACTAATCTATGAAAAACTGTATACGCTGCTTTTTCTTCTGGCTTAGTTCTTTCTTTTGCTTTTTTAAGAACTTTACCTTTGTCATCTACTATACCAAGTTTAAACGCTTTTGTCTTCTCGAACGGAGTGACGAGCAATTTCAAAAAACGAAATGCGTAAAATAAATCTCCTGCTCTTGATACAAATGACATTATAGTTCTCTTAATACCTCTACTATGTTAGGGTCCATTACGACCTCAACCTTTTCATCCTCTGGCAGATAATGAAGATATACTAAAAATGGTTTTATGTATTGATAGTGATTTTCATCAATTTTAAACCACATCATTTTATTACATGCTTCTATACCAAATACATTGTAAAGAACTATTATGTGATTAAGTATTAATCTTTCCTGTAATTCACCATGTTCTTCGTATCTTGTAAGCAGCCTTTTAAGATATTTAAATCTTGAAAGGTCATTTTTAAATTCTTCAACATCCGTACATTCCGGATTATTATAATTTTGAGCCGCAAATAGCTTAAAATTCTTATTATTCAGTTCATCAAATATTTTCATCATATATTATATATAATCAAACGATTACATTTGGTCGTCAATTTCTTTTTGTGCGTCCTTAACGTTTTTAGCTTTACTTACTCCTAAAGCAGCTTTAGCAAATTTTAGTAAACTATTATCTGGTCCAGATATTTCTACATCATTTCCACCAAAAGAACTAGAACCTAATTTTTTAAGTTTAAGTCCAAAATTTTTGTAAGATGGACCACCAGCATCTGAGCCCATAAAAGCTTTTACTGATAGTTTACCTTCTTTTACTTCTTCCTTTTCTTTTGCTTTAATAGCTTTTACTAAAGCTGGTGGAAGTTTCTTTGATTGTTTACCAGTGATTTCATCTACATCATCATCATCACTTTTTTTATCTAACTCTTCAGCCTTTGCTTCGTAGTTTTTATCTACGTAATTGAAAAATTCTTTTTTCTTTTCAGCATCAAGTTCGCCTATACCTTTAACACCAAACTTTTTAAGTGCCATGTTAAATACTTTTTTATAAGCTGCTTGTTTTTCAGACTCTTCATCAACTTCTTTACCTTCTTTTACAGATTCATCAAGGTTTCTTAAGGCATACGCATAATCACCGATTCCATACTCTAAATCTCCTAAACCTTTATTCATATCATAATAAGCATTAGCTAGGTCTTTATCATCAGTTTCTTCGTCAGTAATTTCATCAGGAAATTTTCTTATTTCTTTACCTATTTGTTCTGCTAGCTTATCAATTTTGTTTATTCTAGCTAGCTCTTTCTTTTTATTATAAGCTTCAGTAAGAGTTTCTTCCATTAACTCTGGAAATAGTTCTTCTATTTCGTCATTGTCCATTAAGTATGCGTCTGATTTAAGAAATTTAATAAGATTAGCTTTAGTTCCACTTATGTCAGCTGTTGTTTGACCAGTGTCTTTAATCTTTAC
>MDTB01020498.1_pt1 | contig 14465 bp, 11 predicted proteins | sample 811161 | NCBI WGS metagenome assembly MDTB01 (sample SAMN05326650, study PRJNA326480) | marine metagenome | isolation source: seawater | place: Mediterranean Sea | collected 2009
TATAAAGGGGTGGAGATATGACAGTTGTCTATATCCTGTCTATAACAGTAATACAACAAATATACTTTGTCAACACAGATTATGAACAAAAAACAATAATTAATTGCATATAGGAATACTGTTCATATATTGCTTAACAAAAGCTTGACAAAATGGTTTAAAAACCTAAAATAGATGACAGGAGTCAGAATTTAGTAAAATATACACAATGATAGAATTAAAAGGCGAATTATCAAAGAAACCAAGACACTTAATACAAGTTGTTGGTAGAAGAACAGGAATTAGCTCAGATGTGATAAGGGCATGGGAAAGGCGCTATAATGCTGTAGTTTCTGAGAGAACTGAAACAAATCGACGTCTTTACACTGATGATGATATAGAAAAGTTGACTCTGTTGAAAAGAGCTATCAATGCAGGCAGAAGAATTGGTGATATTGCCCAGCTATCATATGATGATTTATTTGAATTAGTAATGGGCGATGAATCAAATGCTACCAGGTCTTACCAAAGACCGAGCACTGGCACAGTTATGGAGTTATTTGATGAGGCAGCAAATGCTATTGATGAAATGAATTCTAATAAATTAGATATTGCGCTTTCAAATGCTATTGCTATGCTCAGTACCACAGATTTTTTAATGGAGTTTCTAAAACCTCTGCATACATACATAAATGATGAGTGCAGCAGAGGATCTTTGAGATATATCCAAGAAAGATTTGCAAAAATCTCAATGAGGAATTGCTTGTCAAATTTATATACGAAATTTAGATCAGCTAAGGATGAAGGCCCCAGAATGATAATAGGCTCATTAACATCTGAATATGAAAACCTGGATACTTTAATACATATAATAGTTGCACAAAATATTGGTTGGAATGTTACATATGTAGGAAATAATATCCCGCATGATGAAATGACATATATGGCAAATAAGATAAAAGCTAGCACAATAGTGGTTGCGTTAAATAATCCTAGAGATATTGCAAGAAAAACATATGAAATAAAAACCATGAAAGAGTTAGCTGATCTAAAGGATAATATTGTTCTAATAGGATCTCAAGCTAATAGTTATAGACAAATAGCCGATGATGTGAATGCAGTCATTTCACAAGATTTGAGCTCATTTAGATTAACGTTAGAAAGATTGTATGGTTTAATTAGATAAGCATTGTATTAATTCTTTAATGGATTCAATCTCTTTTATAAAATACTTCTGCTTATTGAAGTTATTTTGGATTATTTCAGACGGAGCTTTTTCTATAAAACTTTTATTATCTAATTTAGATTCTATTTTTTTTAAATTATTTACTAAATTAACAAGATTTCTCTCTAATCGTTTTTTTTCTGCATTAATATCAATTATTTTTTTAATTGGTATATATAATTTCATTTCATTAACAGAGATTGTTATACATTCATCAATATTATATGTCTCATCATTTATATGTAGTGAATTAGAATTTACTAAGTTTGATATAATGTCATTATTATTGACCAGAAACGTTTCATAAAAATTATCTCTAAAAATACAAAATATATCGATCTTGGTTTTCGGATGAACATTAAGATCACTCCTAGTTTTCCTAATCACATTTATAAAATTTTTTAATAACATAATTTCATCATTAATTTTTTCATCTTTAAAGATTTTTTGTTGCGATGGAAACTTTGCATTCATCAATATCATATCTTCTGTATATTGTAATTTAATCATTTCTTTCCATATTTCTTCAGTAATATATGGAATAATTGGATGGCATAATTTTAATATTATTTGTAGAACATATATTAAAACATTTTTTGTGTATTCATTACCTCTATCTATTTCAATTTTTGCTATTTCTAAGTACCAATCACAATATTCATTCCAAATAAAGCTATATAGAGAACCAGCCATCAAATCAAATCTATAAGATGTGCAATGTTTTTTATATTCAGTGACTAGTTCATCTAGTTTCATTATCATAAATTTTTCATAAGTAGTTAATCTATCAAAATTTATCTTATTATTAAACTGATAATTTTCTGATGATATAAACACATATCTTGATGCATTCCATAATTTATTACAGAAGTTTCTATAACCTTCGATTCTTTTGAGATCAAAATTAATATCACGCCCTGTTGAGGCAAGCGCACAAAAACAAAACCTTAAAGCATCTGCGCCGTATGCATTAATTCCATCAGGAAATTCATCTTTGGTTTTTTTTATTATTTTATTTTTTAGTTTAGGCTGTACTAAATTTAAAACCCTTTTATTTATCAGTTCCTCTAATCCTATGCCATCAATTATATCTATAGGATCTATAACATTCCCAATAGATTTTGACATTTTCTTGCCTTCCGAATCACGAACTAATCCATGAATATAAATAGTTTTAAATGGAACTTTATCTAGGAATTTTATGCCCATCATAACCATTCTAGCAACCCAAAAAAATATGATATCAAAACCTGTGACTAGTACACTTGTTGGGTAGTATCTTTCTAACTCTTTTGTATTTTCTGGCCAACCCATTGTTGTAAATGGCCATAATGATGATGAAAACCATGTATCTAGAACGTCATTATCTTGGGTTAGTTTTATTTTATTATTTATATTATTTTTGTTTCTAATCTCATCTTCATTATTTCCAACATAAACTGCTCCATTTTCATCATACCAAGCAGGTATTCTATGACCCCACCAGATTTGTCTGCTTATACACCAATCTTCAATATTATTTAACCAGTTGAAATATATTTTTTCCCAATTCTTTGGAACAAACTTAATATTCGATTTTTTGACTGCTTCTATAGCTGGTTCAGCTAAATCGCTCATTTTCATAAACCATTGATCCGTCAGTAATGGTTCAATGATTTCATTAGATCTCTCTCCTATAGGAACTGTTGTTTTATAATCTTCAACTCTCTCAAGACTTTTTATTCTTTCCAGCTCATCAACAACCAAAGATCTTGATTCATGTATATCTTTATTTTCAAAAAGTTTTCCAACCTTATTATTAAATCTACCATCTTTATGCAATATATTAATGAACTCAAGATTATGTTTTTTACCTAAATTATAGTCATTGAAATCATGTGCAGGAGTAATTTTGACGCAACCCGTACCAAATTCCATATCGATACTCTCATCTGAAATAATTGGTATATTCCTATTCATAATAGGGACAATAGCTTTTTTACCAATAAACTTACTATATCGAATATCATTTGGATTTACACATATAGCACTATCTCCAAAAAGTGTCTCTGGCCTAGTCGTTGCTACTGTCAGTTTCTCTTGAGAATTATCTATCTTATATTTGATATAATATAAATGAGAATCTTTTTCAGTATTTGTAACTTCTAAATCAGAAATTGCTGTTTGTAGTTTAATATCCCAATTGACTAAACGGTTACCTCTATATATTAATCCCTCATTATATAAACTTATAAAAACTCTCTTAACAGCCTCGTTTAATCCATCATCCATGGTAAATCTATTTCTCTTCCAGTCAGCTGAAGAGCCCAATCTTTTTGTTTGAGAAATAATTGTATTACCTGATTGCTCTTTCCATTTCCAAATTTCGTCAACTAATTTTTCTCTGCCTATGTCTTGTCGTGTTTTTCCAATCTTGCTTAAATTATTTTCAACCACTAATTGAGTAGCAATACCTGCATGATCTGTTCCAGGTTGCCATAAGACGCTTTTACCCAACATTCTGTTATATCTAATTAATATATCTATAATCGTATGTTGGAATGCATGACCCATATGTAATGTTCCAGTGACATTTGGAGGTGGTAGTACAATTGAATAGTTTGATTTTAAATCTTTTGCAGAAAAACAGTCATTATCAGTCCATTTTTTGTAGATACTAGACTCTATATCTTTTGGTGAGTATTTTATATCCATTTATAAATTTTCATGTTTTACATTAAGTTTATTACTTTTGTAATATAGGTATTTATCTCTTGCTATTTTTTTTTGTTGCTCATTACTACTGACAAGCTCTACTATAATTTCATGATCATGATAGTCAGTTTTTACTTGATCATCAAGATTTATGAATACATTATAATCTTTTTTTGATATAGAATCATTTTTATAATCAGTTTCGGTCAACAAAACTGGAGCTAATGAATCATAATCTCTGCTAGTGGAATGAGGGATGAAGCTTAACTGCTCGAATGTCCATAATAATTTATTAACTTCATCTATAAGAATAAGATCCTTTGATGAAACTATAATTTTTTTTTCACTTTCATAAAATTTTTTGATAATTTTACAAATCGAATGGTTGATGTCATCATTCGAATTTAAAATATAGAATATTGCTAAATTATCCAATTTTTTAATTTGATAGCACGAAGTCGATTAATAAGCTTACAGGTCTACCAGTGGAACCTTTATTTTTACCTACTTCCCATGCTGTTCCAGCAATATCTAAATGAGCCCACTTGATTCCTTCAGTAAATCTAGCTAAAAATGCTGCAGCAGTAATAGCACCACCATATCTTCCACCAATATTTTGAATATCAGCAAAATTAGTTTTTAATTCTTCAAAATAATCATCATATAATGGTAATTGCCATACTCTATCACCAGTTTTGTCTGCTGATTTCTTAATTAATTCTGCAAGTTTATTATCATTCGAAAATAGTCCACTTGGGTATTTTCCAAGACCAACAAGACAAGCACCTGTCAATGTTGCCATATCAATCATATATTTAGGGTTATATTTTTTTGAATAAGTAAGCGCATCACAGAGAACCAGTCTACCCTCTGCATCTGTATTCAATATTTCTATTGTTAGCCCAGACATACTCGTATACACGTCACCTGGCCGTGTGGCTTGACTACCAGGCATATTCTCTGCGCAAGCTAAAATACCTACTACATTTTTTTGAATATTCATCTCGGCTAATGCCCTCATTGTTCCAAGCACACTACCTGCACCAGACATATCATATTTCATTTCATCCATATTTGAGGAGGGCTTTAAAGATATTCCGCCTGTATCAAACGTTATCCCTTTACCCACCAAGACAATTGGTTGCTTTTTTTTCATAGGCATATATTCAATTGCTACCAATTTTGCCGGTTCTTTACTTCCTTGTGACACGGATAATAATGAACCCATTCCCATAGATTTCATTTTTGCTTCGTTGAGAACAGTTACCTTTAATTTTTTATTAACTTTTTTTAATTTAATTGCCTCATTGCTCAAAAATGTGGGATTACATATATTAGGTGGAGTATTACCCAGATCTTTTGCTAATTTGATACCATTAGCAATTGCTTTGCCATATGACACACTTGCCATAAGAATTTTTCTAACTATAGTTTTACTTGATACCAAATTACAAATTTTGATTGATGAGATTTTTTTTTCTTTTTTATATGTATATTTATAAAAACTATCTTCTAAATAAGATATTAATGATTCTAAACTTATATTATTTCTATTTGAAATTATATTATCTATATTAATCGATATATTTGATACTTTTATATTTTTGATTTTATTGATTATCCCCTTGATCGATCTATTCAGATTTAATGAACTATATTTATTCTTCTCTCCTAGACCAAAAAAGAGGATTTGTACATTATTTTCAAAATCATCAATAGTTCTATGATCTCCAATATTCCCAGTGAAATCATTTTTGTTGAAGCACTTTTTTGCGGAATCTAGTTTTGATTTAGTGATTGATTTACCTATATGAGATAATTTCTTATCTGTAAAGACCCCAATTAGGTATATATCGGTACCGCTAATTCCTACGTTTGTCTTTAAGTTTTTATAATCCATGTTTTTACCTTTTATCCATTTTATGAGAATATACACTAGATTAACATTTTTTTTTAAAACTTGTTATATTAGATACAATAAAATGAAAATTCTAGATAAATATTTGCTAAGAGAGATCCTTGAGTCGGCCCTGTCAGTTTTAGCGATTTTTATGATTATCTTATCATCAAACACAATGCTTAGACTTATCGAAGAAGCCTCTGTTGGATCGTTCCCCACTTATTTGTTATTTCCTATTATTTTTGTCAAAATCATGCAGTATTCAATATATATTATTCCTATTAGCTTATTTTTTGGAATAATTATATCTTTAGGCAGATTATATAACACTACTGAAATGGCAGTAATTGCTTCTTCTGGACAGTCTCCATTAGATTTAGCATTAATATTAAATAAAATTATTTTGCCAACATGCATTATTGTTGGTTTTTTTTCCTTATATCTGACTCCGACTGCGACAGAATATAGATATAAATTAGAACATAGGCTCAATAGTGAGGAAAAGATTGAAGAGATTAAGCCTGGAAGGTTTACCTCTTCTCAGAATGGAAAAGCTACTTTTTTTGTCGAAAATGTCATAGATGGCAGCTTAGATAAAATTTTTTTTAGTTCCTCTAATTCTGATAATACAACAGTAGAAAATTCTAAATCAGCATCTTATTTTACTGATGGAGATTCTAGGAGATATATTTTGCTCAAAGATGGAATAATTACAGAAGTTATATCTCCAAATAATTCTAATTCAAAATCAACAACAAGGAGTACTAAATATGAGGAGCATGGAGTTCAATTAGGTCAGGACTTACCAATATTTATTAATAGTAAATATGAAGCTAAAAGTACTTTTTCACTATTTACCTCAAATGAAATTGAAGCTTTGGCAGAATTGCAATCTAGATTAATGTTACCAATTGCTACACTAGTGTTAGGTTTTGCAGCAATTCCATTAAGTTATTCCTCTCCTAGAAAAGGGAGATATAATAAAATCTTTTTTGGCGCATTTATTTATTTTGCTTATTTCATAGCTATGTCAATATCAAAAAAAATGTATATTCTAGAGATCACTCCATCATTTCTAGGATTATGGTGGTTACATATGATATTTATATTTGCTCTCATTTATATTTATTCTGCTGATTATAAAAAAATACCTTCAAGACAATGATGATATTATATCGATATTTATTTAAAAGATTTATGATTGGTTTTCTAGTTAGCTTGGTTGTATTAGTTTCTATTGAAGTATTTTTTTCATTTACTGCCGAACTAAAATATCTTGGTAAAGGTAATTATGGAATGAGTAATCTTCTGAAATATTCTATACTTAGCTTACCTAAAAGCTTACTAATAATGTTTCCATATGCAGTATTAATAGGAGCAATGTTGTCTTTAGGGTCAATGGCAGCTGATATGGAATTTATTTCAATGCATGCCTCAGGCATCTCAATTTCGAAGATTATTATAATAATTTTACTTCAGGCTTTTTTATTATCATCGTTTTTTTATACTATTGCAGATTCTGTTGTACCTGAGTATACAAGTAAAGCAGAGATTAAAAAAAACAAAGCTTTAAATAAAAAATTAATCTTCAAACATAATGGAGTTTGGTTTAAGGATAAAAATAGTTTTATAAAGATTAATGAAATTTACTCAGATGAAAATCTAAAAAACATAATTATGTATAATTATAGTGAAGATAATACTTTATTATCTATTAAGACAATAAAAGAGGCCAAGTACGTTGATAATAATTGGCTCTTGAAAGGAATAGAAGAGACATTCTTGAGCACAACTCCAGTCTCAAAAAAGTTTTCAGATGAAGATATAACATCCTCATTTATTGACAAAAAACTTATAAATATTAAAACTCATAAATCTGAAAGCCTATCATTATTTGATGTGATCAAAAATATCAATTATCTTGAAAACAACGGTTTAGACTCAGATGTGCAAAAAAAAATATTCTGGGAGAAAATATTTAAGCCATTTTCTACCATTATTATGCTTTTTTTAGCTATGCCTTTTATTTTCGGAAGACATAGATCATCTAATATAAGCAAGAGAATAGTTCTCGGTTTATTTATAGGTATTATATTTTTTATAGTTACCTCGATGCTTCCAAATCTTGGAATGGTTCTTGGCTTCATGCCTTTTATAAATGTATTATTGCCACATATTATTTTCGTTATAATTGGAATATTACTACTGAATCGTCAATTAGATTCTGGTTTACGCTAATTATCGCTTTTTAATATATATGTTTTTGATATTATGTCTTGCAAGGATTTCCTATAAAAGATTAGTAATAAATGTCCACCTAGTAGCGACATTAATATCCTTATTAATCCTTGCTTAAGAGTTATTTTTTTATTCTCTTCATTTACAATATAAACTTTCCAGCTTTTCATTCCTAACGTTTGTCCATGCTTAACCCAGAACCACAAATAATAACTTAATATTATTAGGAGTAAGTATAATTGATATAAAATATTACCCTTTATTGCTTCGCCACCATAGAACGTTATCCATGGTAACGACAAAAAAAATAATATTGAAAACAGCAGAAGTAGATCATACAAACATATGATCATATTTTTTATAAAACCTATATTTTGATATCTTATATCCATATATTCTATATTACTATATCAAAAGGCAGTACTGTAACCTCATCACCTTTTTTAACTCTCGATATATTTTCCTCCAATCTTATGTAACAATTTGCTTTTGTTAGTGAGCTTAGAATATTTGAACCTTGTAAACCACTGCTGATGACTGTACTTTTATTATTTTTTTGTATCAAATATCCTCTTTTATATTCAACCCTGCCTTTCTTTTTTGATAAATCATCATTTGTTATAGCTTTAATAGTGATATTTTTTCTTTCTTTTATGCCTATTAATTTATTAATTGCTGCTATGACAAACAATTGGAATGTCACGACTGCAGATACAGGATTTCCAGGTAATCCAAAAAAATATGATTTTTTTATTTTTCCATATGCTAATGGTCTTCCTGGTTTTATAGCAATCTTCCAAAAATCTATTTTACCTAATTTTGCCAAAGCAGTCTTGATATAATCAGCATCCCCTACAGAAACACCACCCGTTGTAATTATTATATCCGAACATTTGCTACAAATTTTTAGTTTTTTAATCAGTGATTTTTCGTTATCTTCAACTACTCCCATATCTTTTATGGTTACAGGTAACTTCTCTAATAATCCATGTAATATATATCTATTACTATCATAGATCATTCCCTTTTTTAATTTACTATTTATAGATATCAATTCATCGCCAGTAGAGAAGAAGCTTATTATGGGTTTAACGATTACAGGTACTCTTTTTATACCGCATGAAGATAATATACCTAAATGTGAGTGTGTAATCACTTCACCTTTTTTAACAATTGTACTTTTCTTTTTTACATCTTCACCTATTTTTCGTATATTTTGATCTTTTTTTATATTTTTTGGAAAACAGATATTCTCTCCATTAATATCAACCATTTCTTTCATTATAACTGCATCACAATTATCAGGTATCACAGAGCCTGTCATAACCTTAATCGTTTCATTTCCTTTTAATTTTTTAGTATAAGGTCTACCAGCAAGAGAAATGCCTTTTTCCATTAATATATGTTTATTTATTTTGAGCATCTTGATGTTGATAGCATAACCATCCATAGCCGAGTTTTTGAAACTAGGGATATCTACTGTTGATCGTATATTTTTTGATACAACTCTCCCTAAAGATTTACTTATAGGTAATATTTCTTGTTTTGTTGATGATTTTATTGAATTTATGATGTTTTTAACTGCATTTACCTCATCCAAGGCATCAGGGTCAAACTCATTCATACAAGTATTATTTAATTTCTTTATCATAGGTTATTTACTATTTTTTTTAAAACATAGTACAATTATTTATACCATAAGGATATATCATATGCGTAATACCTTAAATGAAAATATTATACAAAAATATTGCGACTCAATCTGGATCGAGAGAGGTTTATCAAAGAATACCATATCTGCTTACGAATTAGATCTCAAACAACTTCAATTTTGGCTCAAAAATAGAGGTAGAAATCTTGTACATTGTACTGCTTCTGATCTCAACTTATATCTGGCAGAAAAGTTTGATAGTAATATATCTTCTTCATCTATTAATAGATGTTTATCATCAATAAAAGGATTCTTTAATTGGCTAGTTTTTTCAGGCTTAATTAAGCAAAGCCCAACTGAATTAATTGAATCACCAAAAATTGGGAGAAAATTACCAGTTAATTTAAGCGAAGATGAAATTAATCAACTCCTAAATGCACCTGACTGTAATACGTCACAAGGAAAAAGAGATAAAACGATTCTTGAACTTTTGTATGCTACAGGATTAAGGATATCAGAGTTAACAAATCTGGAACTTAGTCAAGTTGATTTAAATAGAGGTGTTATTAAAATACTTGGAAAAGGTGGCAAAGAAAGAATCGTTCCTATTGGACAAACAGCTTTAGATTGGATTAAAGATTATTTAGATAATGTAAGAAAAGATATTGTTGATAATAATAATAATCTATATTTATTTTTGACTAATAAAGGAAAGAAAATATCACGAAAATCATGCTGGAGTTTTATTACTTCATATTCTAAAGTTGCACTAAATAGTAAAATCATATCTCCACATTCTCTGAGACATGCTTTTGCTACACATCTCCTAAACAATGGCGCTGATCTTAGATCAGTTCAGATGCTCCTTGGTCATTCAAGTTTGTCTACAACGCAAATATATACACATGTTGCAAAAGAACGATTGATAAAGTTCCATAATAAATTTCACCCGAGAGGATAGAATGAAGAAATCTGTAATACTAATATCTATGTTGATTATAGCCAGTTGTTCTAAGACAACATCTAATATAGAAAATGCAAAGAAATCAATTGAGAGCAAATATCCTAATATACAGATTACTAGTATTGAAAAAATTAATCAGAGTTTTTTTGAAGTCAGGGTGGGCACTGAGATTTATTATCTAACTTCAGATCTTAAGCACTTGATCGCTGGCAATATAATAGAAATGTCATCCGGAAAGAATCTCACAGAAAATAGTTATAAGCAAACTAGGTTAGAGTATTTGTCACAGATAACAGACAATGATGTTATTTCTTATACTTCAAAAGACTCCAAACATACATTAACAATATTTACTGATACTTCCTGTCCATATTGTCAGAAATTACATAATGAAATTAAAGAATTGGTATCTAATGGGATAAGCGTCAATTATGTTCTTTTTTCTAGAAATGGCAATGATACAGAGGCTTATAAAGATATGGTATCAGTCTGGTGCTCAGATGATAGGCAGTATGCGTTAGATATGTTATTTGATAACTCTTTTGTAGATTCTAAAACTTGTGAAAACCCTATCAGCAATAACTATACTAAAGCAATGAACTTGCAAGTTAATGGTACACCTATGATATTTTTTGAAGATGGAAGCGTTATTCCAGGTTATGTAGCATCAGATAAAATAATAGATGCTCTAAAGGCTAGTCACTAGAAAAAGATGCGTATTGCTTATACCTTTCTTCTTCTGAATCGAGAAAGTCTTCAATTTCATTTATATATATGTTCTCATTTTTATGCTTATCGTTATTCTTGATCTTCTCAAGTTCATCTTTAGCTCTTTCTAATGTACACCATCTTACTTTCTCTTCTTTACAAAAAACTTTATCAGCAATAAAACTTTTCCTACTTTCTAGATCTTTATCAGAAAACACACTTGGGCATTCTGCGAATAGAATTCTATAACATATCTCTCTCAATCTTCTATCTTTAAATTTTTTTGATATATTAAATTGCTCCATAGGATCATCACAGTTCTTGAAAAGGCTAATTCGCTGTTTATCATCATTAGTATAAAATTCACCATTGTATATTTGCTCTTCTAAGAATTCAGAAGGAGATCTTGTTATTTGAAAGTCTTCATATCTATCAACTAGAGCATGGTTTAATTTATTGATAAAACTATCATTATTCTTTATTAAATCAGATTTATCTTTAAATATTTTATAATTTTTATCATCTAATATCTTTCTTGATCTAAGAAATTCAGCTCTGATAATAATTGGTGATTTGTTTGATTGATAAAGCCTTATTATTTTTTGTTTACTGTCAATCATTGAAATAATTCCAGATATACTTGTATCCATATATTTTTTAGGATCATTTTCTAAATCGAAGAATGCAAGTTCTTTTGGATTATTCGGATTAGCTGTTAGTAATGATATTGGCTTAAATGATAAATTAGCAGCTGAGTGCTCTGAAGCCGAAAAAAAATAGTCACCAGACATTAAATACTCCGTCAAGTTTTTATGACTATTTGTCATCATGCATTCTTTCCAGTAATCTGATGCATTTTCTTTGATAATCTTGGCTACTCCCATAGTTGCATAGACATCACTAAGAGCATCATGGGCGGTTATATGTTCAATACTATTATTTTTTGCTATATTTTCTAGTTTATATGAAGGTTTACCTTTCTCATTTAAAGGTATCTTAAGTATATTTTCATCTAGTGCTGATAATCCTAATACAATTTTAAATAAATCAGCTCTTGAGTTATTATTTGTATTCGTCAAGTATGGGTCATATAGAGATTGAAAAAGACTGCTCCTCAATATTTCCTCATCGAATCTTATGCTATTATAGCCTATAAATATTGCTGGTCCCCATGATGTAAATTTTTTATGAATAAAATCCATCATGCTATAAAATGATTGCTCATTTTTTAATAGATGAATAGGTACTTTATGAACTAGCAATGCAGATGGATTGGGTATTACACCATCTTTTAGCCTACACCTAACATTCACGGGATCATCAATTTGAACAAAGTTTTCATCAACAACAATTGCTGCAATCTGTATAGGTTGACTGAATTTTGTATCTAAACCTGTAGTTTCAAAATCATAAAATACATAATTCATTTATATTCTCACATATATATAGTAATATAATTTTAATTATACATCATCACTGTGAAAAAAAAATATACATCATCCGATATCGAAGTCTTAAAAGGTATAGAGCCGGTTCAAAAGAGACCTGGTATGTATACAGATACAACCAATCCTAATCATCTTGTACAAGAGCTCATTGACAATAGTGTTGATGAAGCAATATCAGGTTATTGTAACGAAATTATAATAACATTCCATGCTGATAATAAAATTTCCGTAGAGGATGATGGTAGAGGTATGCCGGTTGATGCTCATCCACAACATAAAGTTCCAGGCGTTGAAGTAATTATGACTAATCTTCATTCTGGAGCTAAATTCTCTGAAAAGAATTATAAATATTCTGGTGGTCTTCATGGGGTTGGAGTATCTGTTGTTAATGCATTATCAGAGTCTCTAGATCTTAAAATTATCAGAGATGGAGATAATAAAGAATATTCCATGTCATTTGCCAATGGTACTATTTCTAGAAAGCTATCTAGCAGAAAAAAGACAATAGAAAAAAAGCATGGCACCTTAGTATCATTTAATGCAAATCCTAAATACTTTGATAGTATAGATCTAAATATTAAAGACATATTATCTCTAATCAAAGCTAAATCTATTCTACAACCTAGGCTTAAGTTAACAGTAATTGATGAGAAATATGGTGCTGGAGTAGTAGAATTTTTTCATGATGGTAATTTACAAGACTACCTTATTGAAGCAACTAAGGATGAATATATTCCTAAAAAAACTTATTATGGAAAAATTGATCTAGATGTATATGCAATGGAATGGTCAACAATATGGTTGAGTGAAATTTCTGAACCTTTGCAGGAAAGTTATGTTAATTTAATACCGACTTCACTTGGTGGCACTCATGTAAACTCCTTTAGGTCAGCAATGGTAGACGCAATGAGAGATTTTTGCAGCCGAAGAAATCTATTGCCTAAAAATCTCAAACTTAGCCCAGAAGATATTTGGAAGAATGCCTCATATATAATCTCATTTAAGATGAGCAATCCTCAATTTTCAGGACAAACAAAGGGTAAACTGCAATCTAATAATATATCTTCTTCCCTTACATCACAATTAAAGGATAAGTTTGAAATATGGTTAAATAAACATTCAGAGACAGGTGATCTTATAGCTGCTATAGCAATAAAGAATGCTCAGAATAGAGTAGCATCATCAAACTTAGAGTCTAAAAAAAATACTAATCGATCTATACTATTACCGAGCAGACTTTCAGATTGTACTCTAAAAGATATTAATGTTACGGAACTATTTCTTGTTGAAGGTGATTCAGCTGGAGGATCTGCTAAGCAAGCTAGAGACAGGTCATGCCAAGCAATTCTTCCTCTAAGAGGCAAAATTTTAAATACCTGGGAACTTTCATCAGAAAAAATTATAGAATCAAAAGAAGTTAAAGATATAGCTACTTCAATAGGAGTAAACCCTGGCTCTGATGATATTAGCAAACTAAGGTACGGCAAGATATGTGTTTTAGCCGATGCTGACTCAGACGGCTTGCATATTGCAACGCTACTAACAGCTCTATTCTATAAACACTTTAGACCTTTAATTGAATCAGGTCATATCTATATTGCAAAACCACCTTTATTTAGGATTGATTATAAAAAAACTACTTATTATGTAGTTAATGA
>MDTB01101411.1_pt1 | contig 14465 bp, 15 predicted proteins | sample 811161 | NCBI WGS metagenome assembly MDTB01 (sample SAMN05326650, study PRJNA326480) | marine metagenome | isolation source: seawater | place: Mediterranean Sea | collected 2009
ACTGTTGGAAACTATGCTCATTGAATTTTATAATGTTTTTTTTAAATTATTAATAACATAAAATGCAAAATACTTATCAAGAAAAAATACTAGATATTGAAAATACTAACAACCCTATTAGAAAGAAGTTAGAGGGTGGTATTAAATTTAAAATAAAGAGTAATTTTCAACCAGCTGGTGATCAACCGCAAGCAATTAAATATTTAACTCAAAACTTAAAAAACAAAAAAAATGAGCAAGTTCTTCTTGGTGTAACGGGCTCAGGAAAAACTTTTACTATGGCAAAAGTAATAGAGGCAACAAATAGACCGGCTTTAATATTAGCTCCTAACAAAACTTTAGCTGCTCAATTATATGGTGAGTTTAAAAGTTTTTTTCCAGGTAATGCTGTTGAGTATTTTGTGTCTTATTATGATTATTATACACCTGAAGCTTATGTTCCAAGATCAGATACTTATATAGAAAAGGAGGCTTCAATAAACGAGCAGATAGATAGAATGAGGCACTCTGCTACAAGATCGCTATTAGAAAGAGATGACGTAATTATAGTAGCGAGTGTTTCTTGTATCTATGGACTAGGTTCTGTTGAAGCATATAGTAAAATGACTATAACTCTAAAAAGAAATAATGAGTACGAGAGAGATCAATTAATTAGAACTTTTGTTACTCTTCAGTATAAAAGAAATGATCAAAATTTTTTTAGAGGAACCTTTCGAGTAAGAGGTGAAAATCTAGAAATATTTCCCTCTCATTTAGAAGATCGAGCTTGGAGATTAAGTTTTAATTTTAATAAACTAGAAAAAATAGAAGAATTTGACCCTTTAACAGGAAAAAAAATTAATGATTATAGTATAATAAAAATTTATGCAAACAGTCACTACATCACTCCAAAGCCAACTATGGAACAAGCTATTAAACAAATAAAATCTGAATTAGCTGAAACTTTAAAAAAACATAGAGAAAATAATAAATTATTGGAGGAGCAAAGATTGAGAGAAAGAACTAAATTTGACCTTGAAATGATAGAGGCTACAGGAACATGTGCAGGAATTGAAAATTATTCTAGATTTTTGTCGGGAAGAAAAGCTGGGGAACCACCACCAACTTTATTTGAATACTTTCCTGACAACACAATAGTATTTGTAGATGAAAGCCACGTTACCGTACCTCAATTAAATGGAATGTATAAGGGAGACCGAACTAGAAAAAGTACTCTGGCAGAGTATGGTTTTAGATTACCATCTTGTATGGATAATAGGCCTTTAAAATTTGAAGAGTGGGATATGATGAGAACACAAACGGTATTTGTGTCAGCAACGCCAGGTCCATGGGAACTTCAACAAACGGGTAACAAATATATAGATCAAATTATTAGGCCCACAGGATTAATAGATCCTCCTGTGGAAATAAAGGCTGCAAAAACTCAAGTAGATGATTTGATGCATGAGGCTGCACAAGTTATAGAAAAAGGCTACAGGGTATTAGCAACTACTTTAACAAAAAAAATGGCAGAGGACTTAACAGAGTATCTTCATGAAAATGGTTTAAAAGTAAGGTATATGCACTCGGATATCGATACTCTTGAAAGAATAGAAATTATTAGAGATTTAAGGCTTGGTGTCTTTGATATTTTAGTGGGCATAAACCTTTTAAGAGAAGGGCTAGATATTCCAGAATGTGGGCTGGTAGGAATTCTTGATGCTGATAAAGAAGGATTTTTAAGGTCTGAAACATCTTTAATACAAACTATTGGAAGAGCAGCTAGAAATATTGATGGAAAAGTAATTTTATACGCCGATAAAATTACAAAAAGCATAGATAAAGCGATTAAAGAAACGGATAGGAGAAGGACTAAACAATTGGAATACAACACAAAAAATAATATTACAGCCGAGTCTATTAAAAAAGAAATTGGGGATATTTTAGAGTCTGTATATGAAAAAGATTACACAAATTTTAAAGAGTCAAATATTGGTGGAAATCTCAAAAAACATCTTAAAGGTTTAAATAAAAAAATGAAGGACTCTGCAGCTAATTTAGAGTTTGAAGAAGCAGCAAAAATAAGGGATGAAATAAGAAAATTAGAGGCTAACGAACTTGAAATAACGTTGAACCCGAAGATAAGTCAGTATAATTTAAAAAGCAAAGTCTATCCTAAAGGGAGATCAACGCTCGGGATGCCTGGAACAAAAACAAAAAAACAAAAAAAAAAAATGGAAGCAAAAAAAATCATTATAACTGGTGGCGCTACTAGAATAGGAGCTGCAATTGCAAAGTCCTTGGCTAACTATGATGTGCAAATTACAATACATTATAACAGGTCATTTAAGGCAGCAAAAAAACTAAAAATTGAATTGGAAGATTCTGGTTCAAAAGTTTTTTTAATAAAAGGAGATTTGTCAAATTCTGCTGAAGTAAAAAAAATTATCTCTTTTGCAAATAAATCCATGAAAGGTTTGGACTGTTTAATTAATAATGCATCTATTTTTGAAAAAGATAATTTAGTTAGTTTTAATGAAAAACTGTTTTCTAATCATATTAATATCAATCTTTTAGCCCCTGCTATGCTTACAAAATATTTTAAAAAATTTATAAAAATGAAAAAAGGAATTATAGTAAATATTATAGATCAGCGGATATTTAAATTAACTCCTTTCTTTTTTTCTTACACGCTCAGTAAAACTGGTCTAGCAACTCTTACAAAGACTTCGGCGATGAGTTTAGCTCCAAACATCAGAGTAAATGCAGTTGCTCCTGGTCCCACAATAAAAAATAAAAGACAGTCTGATAAACATTTTAAAAAACAATGGAACTCATTAATTCTTAAAAATAAAGTGGATCCCAAAAATATCTGTGAAACGATAAAATATTTTATTAATAACGATAATGTAACTGGTCAAATCATAAGTGTGGATAGTGGTCAATCACTTGCTTGGAAAACACCTGATATAGTTAATGCTAAAGAATGAAAAAAAAAAATTTAAAAATTATTAGATTAAATACGAAAAGAAAATACTCTTATAAAAGAAGAGTTGTTATAAAAGATTTAATTCTCTTTATATCTATAGGTATTCATGATTTTGAAAAAATTAAAAAACAGGAAGTAAAGTTTAATATGAGTATAGATATAAATCCTCTTCTTTCACCAATTGAAGAAAGGTTAAATAGTATAGTGAATTATGAGGAGATAATTAAAAAAGTATCAAAAATTGCTAAAAATAAACATTACGAGTTGTTAGAGACATTAGCCGAGGATATTTTTGAACAATTGTTTAAAAATAATAACATTAATAAAATTAAGCTTAAAATAGAAAAAACACAAATTATTAAAAATACTTCTTCCGTAGGGATTGAAATTATAAAAAAAAGATTATGCTGAATAACTTAGAATTAGGAAAAAAAGTAATTAAAGAAAAAATATCTCTATTACCGAAAAATCCTGGTGTATATAGAATGTTGAGTTCTAAAAAAGAAATTTTATACATAGGAAAAGCAAAAAATATTCCGAATAGATTAAAAAGTTATGTTTCAGACAATAATTTACCAATTCGTACTGAAAGAATGTTGTCTCTAACTAAATATTTAGAAATAACTACTACCTCAAACGAAAGTGAGGCTCTTCTCTTAGAGGCAAATTTAATAAAAAAACACAAACCTAGATTTAATATTTTGTTAAGAGATGATAAGTCTTTTCCTTATATTTTTATTGGACATAAAGATGTGTGGCCGCAACTAACTAAATTAAGGGGTAAAAAAACCAGAGATGGGTATTATTTTGGTCCATTCGCTTCTATAGGTTCTGCAAACTGGACAATTAAAATACTACAAAAAATTTTTTTACTTAGAGTTTGTGATGACACTGTTTTTAAAAATAGAAAAAGACCGTGTATTCTTTATCAAATCAAAAGATGCTCTGCTCCTTGTGTGGGTCATATAGGAGAACAAGATTATAAAAAAACGGTGGATGATGCAGTAGATTTTATTTCTGGAAAATCAAGAAGAATTCAAAAAAAAATTTCTAAAGAAATGGAGATTGCTAGTAAAGAGTTAGATTATGAAAAAGCTGCTTTATCAAGAGACCGAATTAAAGCTCTCACACAAATACAATCTTCTCAAAAAATTAATCAAATTAATTTAAACGATGCAGATGTTATTAGTATACATAAAGAGTCTGGTAAAACATGTATACAAGTCTTTTTTTTTAGATCTAAACAAAATTGGGGTAATCAAGCATTTTTTCCCAAACATGATCCTGATGAAAAAATAGAAAATATTCTATCTTCTTTTATTTCACAATTTTATGAAAATAAATCTATACCTAAATTAATTATTACCAATTATAAGGTTCTTGAAAAAGAATTGTTACAAAAAACTTTTAGTGAAAAAGAGTCTAAAGAGATTGTGGTTAAAGAAGCAAAATCTAAAGAAGAATTAAGCTTATCAGATATGGCAAAGAAAAATGCAAAACAAGCTTTAACTCAAAAACTTTATGACAATCAAAGTAACGTAAAATTAATTGAACAACTCACAAGAAAATTTGAACTTAGCCAAAACACGGATTTAATTGAAGTTTATGACAACAGCCATATACAAGGAACAGATTGTATTGGTGCTTTAATTTCTTTCGGAAATGATGGTTTTGAAAAAAAAAGATATAGAAAATTTAATATAAAAAATCAATCAGTGAAAGGAGATGACTATGGAATGCTTAAAGAAGTATTGTTTAGAAGATTTTCTAAAGTAGTTAAGGAAAAATCTGGTGCTCTCTCTATGCCAGATCTTGTAATCGTAGACGGTGGGAAAGGACAATATTCTGTTAGTAGAGAAGTTTTAAATGAACTTGGTATGCACGATATGCCAATTATAGCTGTCGCAAAAGGAAAAAATCGGAATGCCGGAGATGAAACAATTTTCTATAAAAATAGAGTTTATAAGTTTGAAAAAAATGATCCACTTTTATTTTTTATTCAAAGATTAAGAGACGAAGCTCATAGATTTGCTATTAGCTCACATAGATCAAGAAGAAAGAAAAACTTAAGTAAATCACTTTTGGATCAAATTACTGGAATTGGAAAACAGAGGAAAAGAGCTTTATTAAATCATTTTGGGTCTGCTAGATCAGTAGAATCAGCTAGTTTTGATGAATTAAAAGCTGTTGAAGGAATTGAAGACAACATTGCAAAGAAAATATATAATTACTTCCACGAATAAAATGAAAATTCCAAATATACTTACCATTGGTAGAATAATTATTGTTCCTATATTTGTTTTTACCTTTTTTTTACCAGGTTTTTTTGGCGATTTAATTCCATTTTTTCTTTTTGTTTTGGCTAGTTTTACGGATTATCTTGATGGACTCTTAGCTAGACTTTTTAAAGAGGAGTCAAAATTGGGAGAGCTTCTAGACCCTATAGCAGATAAGATATTAGTTTCCACAGCTTTAATTCTTTTAGTTATGAATGAAACTATTCAAAATTACGAGGTTATAGCTGCTATTATTATTTTAACTAGAGAAATTTTAATCTCTGGGCTTAGAGAATTTCTAGCTAAAGTTAGTATTAATATGCCAACTACTAGTTTATCAAAACTAAAAACATTTTTACAAATGTTGTCTATAGCAATTTTGCTTACCGGAGAAAGTGGTAATAGGTTAATAGATTTTCAAGATTATAATGCTCAAACAATAGGAATTATATTACTTTGGTTGTCTGCTTTTTTAACATTATATACTGGATATGATTATTTAATTAAAGGTATAGACCACGCAATTAATGAAGATAAAAAAGATTAAGCTGCAGATTTTTTTCTAACTAAAATCTGATAACTTTTATTTAGGTCTGTTATAGTTTTACAAACCTTAAAATTGAATTTATCTATTTGTGAAACTGGAGTAACTTCAGCTGCAGTTCCAGTTAAAAAACAACCTACAAAATTTTTCATTTCTTCAGGCTTTATTTTTCTTTCAATAATCTTGATACCTTTAGATTTTGCAATCTTAATTACTTCTCTTCTAGTAATGCCATCTAAGAATGAATCTGGTATAGGGGTATGGATTTCTTCTTTTTCATTTTTGAAAAATATGTTTGCTCCTGTTGCCTCTGCTATATTGCCTTCATGATCAAGCATTAAGGAATCTGTATATCCTTGACTCTCTGCTTCATGCTTTGAAAGTGTACATATCATGTAAAGCCCAGCAGCTTTTGTGTCCCAAGGTATAGAGTTAGGATTTGGTCTTCTCCAAGAAGAAATGTTTAATTTAATTCCATTTAATTTAAGTTTTGGATCAAAATAAGAACCCCATTCCCAGGTAGCTATAGCGACATGAATTTTATTTTTTTGAGCTGATATTGCCATCATTTCACTGCCTCTCCAAATAAAGGGGCGAACATACCCATTCTGCACTTTTTGAATATTAACAATATTTCTGCAAGCTTCATTTATATCTCTCTGACTATAAGGAACCTCTATCGCCATTCTTTTAGCTGAATAAAATAATCTTTCTGTATGTTCTTCGAGCTTAAAAATCTCTCCATCATAAACTCTTTCGCCTTCAAAAACGCAGCTAGCATAATGGAGGCCATGATTTAAAATATGAATATTAGCCTCCGACCAGTCAACTGTTTGGCCGTTAAACCATATTTTACCTGATCTTTTATCGTAAGGTATAGTTTCCATAATAAATATTAATATAACGATTTTTTTGTTACAAAAAAGTATATTTCTTAATACAATAAGTCAATATAACTTACCAATTATGAAAGAACTTCTTTATCTAAAGGACGAGCAAATTAAAGATTTTATACAGTTGCTTTTTTATGCCTATAGAGAAACATTCTCTGATCCAAAAGAAGTTTTAACTAAAAAATTTTTTGGTCCAGCTCATTTACGAGCTATAAATTTAATAGAGAGAAATCCTGGGATAAGTCTTGGCGAATTAATGTTCAAGCTTAAGGTAACTAAACAAAGTTTAAATAGAGTTTTAAGAGATTTAATAAAATCAAAAATGATAAAACAAATTAAAGACGAAGATGATACAAGAAAAAAGAAACTATTTTTAGACAAAAATGGTCAAGTGTTTTTTGATAAAATATATGAAAAACAAAAAAAAAGGATATTTAATGCTTTAAGAAATTCTGAGCCAGACTCAGTAATTAAGTTTAAAGAAGTATTAAACAAAATTATTAATGGAAAAAATTAATTCTCACCTTTTGATAGTAGATGACGACGACAGAATAAGAGAATTAGTTAAAGAATATTTGACTGAAAATAATTATATTGTTTCTACAGCAAATAGTGCCGAAGAAGCAAAAAAAATGATACTTAATTTTAAATTTGATTTAATAGTTTTAGATGTAATGATGCCAGGACAGTCAGGTTTTGATATGACAAATGAAATCAAAAAAAAATCAAGTATACCTATAATCTTATTAACTGCAAAAGGAGAAGTTGAAGATAGAGTGCATGGATTAGAACTGGGCGCTGATGATTATTTAGGTAAACCATTTGAACCGAGAGAGCTACTCTTAAGAATAAAAAATATCATCTCTAAAAATAAGAAAATTGATTTTAATAAAATTTATAATATAGGTGAGTCAAAAGTTGATTTAAATAAAATGACAATCAAGTTAAATGATAAGATTAAAAAAATTAACAATGCAGAAAAAAAAGTGTTAGTTGAAATGATCACAAACCCTGGAAAAGTTTACTCAAGAAATCAGATAGGCAATATATCAAGCATTAAACAAGAAAGATCTATTGATGTTATGATAACAAGGTTAAGGCAAAAAATAGAAACTACACCAAAAAATCCAAAATATCTTCAAACTATTAGAGGTTCAGGCTATGTCCTTTGGATTAAATAAATTTTTAAAAGCGATATTTCCCAGGACTTTATTTTATAGGTCATTAATAATTGTTGCTGCGCCAACTATCTTGCTTCAGATAATTGTTACTGTAGTTTTTTTTGATAGTATCTGGATTAAATCTAATAAAGGAATGACACGTGCTTTAGTTTCTGAATTAAAGACCCTTCGAGATGTCTATATTAATGATAAAAATAATTTAGATTATTTGACTGACAGTTTTAAAAATAATTTTAATTTTGAAATAACTATTAAAAAAGAACTTATTCCTGAAGATAGTAAAGAAAGAAAATTTAGTCCAATGGATAGATCTTTAAGGAGAGAATTAAAATCAGCATTTGGAAATGGCTCCTATTGGTTTAATACTCTTAAATATAAAGAAGCAGTAGTAATTAAGATTAAAAGTGAAGAGGAAGTTATAGAATTTATTGTTCCTAAGGATAAAATAGCTCCTTCGTCAGTGAGATTGTTCTTGCTATGGATTACGCTGCCGTCTTTTTTACTAATTCTTATAGCAATTATTTTCTTGAAAAATCAAACAAGACCAATTGTAAACCTTGCTAAAGTAGCAGAGAGATTCGGCAAAGGTGATTTTATAAATGAAATTAGACCATCTGGTGCTATGGAAATAAGAAAAGCTGCATATGAATTTGATCGTATGATAAAAAGAATTAATAGACATCTGACTCAAAGGTCGGAAATGCTCTCTGGTATTAGTCATGATCTTCGCACTCCTTTAACTCGATTGAAATTACAATTAGCAATGATTGAACAAAAAGAAATTTCAATGAAAATGTCAAAGGACATTGATGAAATGGAAAGAATGCTTAATGATTATCTATCTTTTGCTAAAACACAAATTCAAGAAGAAACTACAGCAATTAATATGAATGAGTTTTTTGATGAAATAATCAAACAAAAAAAGAAAAAAACTCATTTAAATATAGAAGGTAAGATTGTTTTTGTCGGAAGAGAAAATGCCCTAAAAAGATGTCTCAACAATATTATTGATAATGGATTTACATATGGAGGAAATGTTTTTATAAAAGTAAATAAATCATCTAATAGATTATATATTCTTATAGAAGATGATGGAGAAGGAATTCCAGTTAACGAATATAAAAATGTATTTAAGCCTTTTTTTAGATTAGATAAGAGTAGAAGTCTTAATAAATCAGGTGTTGGGCTAGGTATGTCAATTGCTGAAGATATTATTAAATCACACGGCGGAAATATTCAATTAGGTGAGAGTAAGTATAATGGATTGCTAGTTAAGATTTCTTTACCTTTTTAATTTTTTTTTTTTAATTTTAAAATTTCTTTTTGCTGTTTGTCTATAATTTTTTTCAATACTTCAAATTCCTCTCTAGGAACTAATTTTAAGTTTTCAACTAATTTATCTCTTTTAAACTTTAAATTATTAACAAACTCTTTTTTAGCGTCTTGAGAGGTCAAAATTCCAGTCTCGATAAAGCTAGATATTATTTTTAAGAATTTTTCTGAACTATTCATAATTAATCTTAATTGATAAGAAAAATAATATCAATTATGATATATAAATTCTAATGTTTATTCATAATTTAGACCCTGTTTTATTAAATTTTGGTTACTTTGAAGTGCGATGGTATTCTTTGGCTTATATCGCAGGTATTTTTATAGGATGGAAATTTGGTAAAAAAATTTTAGGTCGTCAAATAGAACTAAGAAAAATTGATTTCAAAATTGATAAATTTGACGATTTAATTTCTTATATCATCATAGGAATAATTTTAGGTGGAAGACTTGGTTATGTAATTTTTTATAATTTTAATTATTATTTTTCTAATCCACTAGATATTGTGAAAATTTGGGAAGGAGGAATGTCCTTTCATGGAGCTTTGATAGGAGTAATTTTAGCCACAATTTTATTTTCAAAAAAATATAATTTTAGTGCTTTATTTTTATTGGATATTATTGCTAGTGTAACACCTATAGGTTTGTTTTTTGGAAGAATTGCAAATTTTATAAACTCAGAACTTTACGGAAAAATAACAGACGTACCATGGGCTGTAATTTTTCCTTTGATAGATACTTCACCAAGGCATCCATCCCAAATTTATGAATCTTTACTTGAGGGTCTTTTGCTTTTTATCATACTTAATATCGCGTTACTTAATAAAAGAAATTTTACTGGACTTTGTTCTGTTTTGTTTTTATTTTTTTACGGAATTTTTAGAATAATTGCTGAGCAATTTAGAGTGCCTGATGCTCAATTAGGATATTTAATAAGTTCGATTAGCATGGGAACTTTACTTAGTATTATAATGATCTTAGGAAGTATAATAATTTTTTTTAAATTAATAAAGAATCATGACGTTGCTAAATAAATTTTTAAAAAAATCACAAACTGTTCCTATAGATAATTTTTTAGATAATGTGTTATACGATGATCAAAACGGCTATTATTCTAAAAAAAATCCTTTTGGTAAAAAAGGTGATTTCGTTACTGCTCCTCAAATATCTACTTTGTTTAATGAAATGATAGCTGTCTGGATAATTTCATTATGGGAACAATTTGATAAACCAAAGAAATTTAATATAATTGAATTAGGTCCTGGAGATGGAAAACTTTGTAAAACATTAATTCAGATATTTAAAAAATTTCCAAAATTCTATAAATCGACAAATATTTTTTTATATGAAAAAAGCAAATTTTTGCAAAAAGTTCAAAAGAAAAATATTAGAGAAAAAAGAGTTTATTGGTTAAAAAAATCAAATCAAATTAATAAGGGTCCAGTAATATTTATTGGAAATGAATTTTTTGACGCTATACCAATTAAACAATTTGAGAAAAAAAATAATTTTTTATTTGAAAAATTTATAGAAATAGACAGTAAGAATAAAATAAAACTTATTCTTAAAAAAACTTCTAAAGCAAACTACAAAGAGTTGAAGAAATATAAAAATATAAAAAATGCAAAATTTATTGAATTTCCAAAAAAAGGTTTCGAGGAATTAAACTGGATTACAAAAAAGATAAAAGAATTGGGAGGAGGAATACTATTAGTTGACTACGGTTATATAAATCTTGAAAATAGAAGCACTCTACAATCAATAAAATCACACAAAAAAAATAAACTTTTTAACAAGATTGGTGAAGCCGATATAACTTCCTTAGTAAATTTTGGTTTATTAAAGGATTATTTTATTAATAAAAAATTTAGCGTAAATGATATTGTTACACAAAGTTTCTTTCTTAAAAGATTAGGTATTTTAACACGGGCGGAAATTTTAAGTAAAAAAATGAATTTTAGAGAAAAATCTGACTTATATTTCAGACTAAAGAGGCTTTTAGATCCAAAATATATGGGTGAGTTATTTAAAGTTATTTTTGCGTTTAAAAGTAAGAAAAATTTATCTTTAGGATTTAAATAATGTTCTATTCAAAAAAACTAAAAAAATTTAAAACAATTAACCATTGTTTTTTTTCGAAAAAAAATGGTTTTTCAAAAGGAATATACAGAAGTTTAAATTGTGGACTAGGCTCTGAAGATAGTAAAATAAATATTAAAAAAAATTTAATTTTTGTATCAAAAAAAATGGGAATAAAAAAAAAAAATTTAGTTTTAATGAATCAAACACATAGTAACAATGTAATCGTGATTAATAAAAAAAACATTAGATCAAGAAAAATTAATAGTGATGCATTAATAACGGACTTGAAGGGTGTAGCGCTTGGAGTTTTAACAGCAGATTGTGTGCCAATAATTTTATACGATGAAATTAATCATGTAATTGGATGTGTCCACGCGGGGTGGAAGGGTGCTCTTTCTGGAGTTATAAAAAATACGATTTATAAATTTAAAAAGTTAAATAAAATAAATAAAATTTCTGCGTCAGTAGGTCCTTGCATAGGGCGTAAAAGCTATGAGGTTAAAATAAAATTTTATAAAAATTTTATAAAAGAAAATATATCAAATAAACAATTTTTTAAAAAAAAAAAGCGACGGGAAGTATCTATTTAATTTAAGAAATTACGTAAATTATAAACTTAAAATCTACGGAGTTAAGAATATTGATAATATTGATTTTGATACCTTTAAAGATAGCACTAATTTCTTTAGTTATAGAAGGTCTCAAAGATTAGGTGACCCGGACTATGGGAGATGCATTTCAACAATATGTTTGAAAACATAAAAAAATAATTGTATAAACAGTTAGCCTCATGAAAATATTATCTGGAACTAGCAATACAAAGCTCAGTAAAGATATAGCCAAACAGCTGAAGCTTAAATTGATTAATACAAATATTAAAAGGTTTGCAGATGGAGAAATTTATATAGAAATAAATGAAAATATTAGAGGTAATAGTGTTTTTGTAATTCAATCCACCTCAAATCCAGCTAATGATAATTTAATGGAGTTGTTGTTAGTAATTGATGCACTAAGAAGATCATCCGCAAAAAATATTACAGCAGTAATCCCTTACTATGGGTACGCCAGACAAGATAGAAAGGTTGCGCCAAGAACTTCTATTTCTGCAAAAGTAGTTGCAAATTTATTAACTAATGCTGGAGCTAGTAGAGTTTTAACTGTAGATTTACATGCTGGTCAGATCCAAGGTTTTTTTGATATGCCGGTAGACAATCTTTTCACTACTCCTTTGTTTGCAAAGTATATAAAAAGAAAACTTAAAAATAAAAAATTAATATGCGTCTCTCCTGATGTAGGAGGTGTGCAAAGAACAAGGGGTCTAGCTACAAAAATCAAAGCTGACCTGGCAATTATTGATAAAAGAAGACCAGCTCCTGGTAAGTCTCAAGTTATGAATATAATTGGAGATGTTAAAGGTAAAACATGTATCATAGTTGATGATATTATAGACAGTGGAGGTACAATTGTTAACGCTGTAGAGGCTCTTAAAAAGAGTGGCGCTGTAGAAGTGTTTGTTTTTATTACTCACGCAGTTTTAAGTGGTAATGCAGTTGAAAAAATTAAAAAATCTAAAATTCAGAAATTAATTATCACCGATACAATTGATAATTCAAAAAAAATAAAAAATAACAATAAAATTGAGGTATTATCCATATCTTCCTTGATGGCTGAGGCTATAAAAAGGATATCTAACTCTACTTCTGTTTCAGATTTATTCAATTAATACTTGTTTTATTTTAAAACTAGAGTTATATAGCTCATCAAAAAAATAAGATGAACAATTTAAAAGCAATAAAAAGAGAGAGCACTTCAAACGGACAAGTTAATAAACTTAGAGCTCAAGGTTTAATACCAGCAATATTATATGGCGGTAAAGATCCTAATGCAAAAATTTCAATTGAAAAAAAATCAATTGCAAGCATTTTAGACTCGGACTCATTCCTTTCAAAAGTAATAGAACTAGATATTGAGGGCAATAAACAAAAAGTAATACCGAGAGAGGTTGCGTATCATGTAGTTTCAGACGAACCTATTCATATAGATTTTATGAGAGTAGTGTCTGGTTCAAAAATTGTCATAGATGTTCCAGTAAAATTTTTAAATAATACAGATTCTCCAGGTTTAAAAAGAGGTGGAGTGCTAAACATAGTTAGAAGAAAGGTAGAATTAAAATGTCCAGCAGATGTAATACCGGAAGATATCATTATAGATTTAACTGGCACAGACATTGGAACAAGTATAAAAATTTCTTCCGTAAAATTACCTGAGGGTGTCTTACCAACTATATCTGATAGAGATTTTGTGATTGCAACTATTGCTGCACCAACAGTTATAAAAGAACCTGAGAAACCTGCTGCAGAAGGTGAAGTAACAGAGGGTGCGGAGGGAGAAGCTGCAGCTGAAACAGCTGGAACCGGTGAAGCTCCTAAAGAAGGTGAAGCTGCAAAAAAAGATGAAAAAGGAAAAGAAACTGCTGGAGATAAAAAAACTGCAGATAAGAAAACTGCCGATAAAAAACCTCCTGAGAAGAAATAATTAAATATGCTTTTACTTGTAGGACTTGGTAATCCTGGACCAAATAGCTCAAACAATCGTCACAATATTGGTTTTAAAATTATAGATGCTATTAACTCTCATTTTAAACTATCAAAACAAAAGCCAAAGTTTAAGGGATTATTAACTACTGGGAATATAGAGTCTCAAAAAGTATATGCGATCAAACCTCTGACTTTTATGAATAACTCCGGGACAGCAATCAAAGAACTAATAGATTACTTTAAGATAAATGCAAAAGATGTAATTGTATTTCATGATGATTTAGATATCGACTTAGGAAAAGTGAAGGCAAAATTTGGAGGAAGTAGTGCTGGGCACAATGGAATAGAGTCTATAGATAAATTCATAGGCAAAGATTATTCAAGAGTTAGAATAGGAATAGGTCATCCAAAAGATAAAAAGAAAGTAAATAATCATGTGCTTGAAGATTTTAAAGAAGATGAAGAAGAAAAAATTCAAGAGATAACAGAAAATATTGTTAAAATGGTCCCTGCACTAATACAAAAAAAAATAGATCTTTTTTCAAGTAAAGTTAATCAAAATCTTAATGGGGTTTAAATGTGGAATAGTCGGTTTACCCAACGTAGGTAAATCTACTTTATTTAATGTTTTAACAGCATCTAAAAATGCTGA
>MDTB01162458.1_pt1 | contig 14465 bp, 15 predicted proteins | sample 811161 | NCBI WGS metagenome assembly MDTB01 (sample SAMN05326650, study PRJNA326480) | marine metagenome | isolation source: seawater | place: Mediterranean Sea | collected 2009
ATATTTTATGAAAATTATTAAAACGAAATTTAATGATCTTAGAATTATTAAATTAAATAAAAATAAAGATTTTAGAGGGAATCTAGTTGAAACCTATAGAAAGAACTTGTTTAAAGGAAAAAATCTGATTTTTGATTACAAAGTTTATTCAAAAAAAAATGTACTAAGAGGTTTTCATTTTCAACACAAAAATAAGCAGATAAAATATATTACAGTTTTAAGAGGAAAAATATTAGATTGTGTGATTGATTTAAGAAGAAGTTCAAAAACATTTGGTAAAATTTTTAAGATAATACTTTCTGAAAAAAATGGACTTTCGCTTTACGTGCCTTCGGGTTTTGCACATTCCTATCTAACTTTGGATAAAGACAACATAGTTTATTATAAATTATCTGACTATTATAATCCCAGAAGTGAGAGCGGAATAATTTGGAACGATAAAGATTTAAAAATTAAATGGCCAACAAAATATCCTAAATTATCTTCTAAAGATAAAAAATTGCAAACATACAAGAATTTTCTTAAAACATTTAAATATCTTTAATATCATTTCTAATATCATAGAAAGTAATATTCATTGTAGTGCAATTAGCATTTTTCTGAAACCAATATGATAAAAATCTTTCTGCTAAAAAACCATAAATTCTAGTAAGATCATAACCTTTAAGTTTTTCAGTTGGAAAAATTTTTTCACATTTTTCTAACCAAGGAAAAATAGTTTCATAATATCGTAACAATAAATTTTTTGATTTACAAATGAACATATTCTGAGGATGAAAATATTCTTTTGAATCAACATATTTTTTAAAATCATCTCTATTTTTATCGTCTAATAAATCAATTGCTTTATAAAGATTATTTTCTCCATGCATCAAATCAAAATGGAATTTAATATTTCTTTGTTTGTTTCTAAATAATAACGCAGGATTTTTTAAAATTAATTTAAAACCTTTTTTGAAAAATTTCATTATTCTTCTTTGGTTTATATAAAAAGGTTCGCCCAAAATAACATCATAATTTTCAAATTTTTCTGGAATATCTTTTAATGTTATAGAGGGTATATCATCAATTTTAAGATTAGTATTTTCAAAATTATTTGTTGTCCAAAATTTTCTATATTGGCAAAAGCCGATCCAATCGTCACTTAGTTTTTCCATGTAGTTTTTCCAAATCCAGTAATGAAAAGTATATTCTCCATAATTTTTATTTTTTTTTGAAATATTGTTTCCTGTTTTGTCTCCCATCCAACCATCATTAAATTTTTTATCTCCAAGACCAACTGGGATATAATTCATTCTTTTTATAAAATTAAAATGACTTGGCTCCAAAGAAATACAAAACATTTGAATCTTTTTACTTTTAGTCATTTGTAAGTTCCTTTAATAGTTTTAAAGAAACATCTATATGTCCGTATTGATTTTTTAAATCAAATTTAGATGGTTTGCTAATTAATGGTTTGTAAATCAATTGACTTTTTTGGCATAAGTTTTGATATTGCGTGCCAGCTGTTAAACTTTTTATTTCAATAACTTTTGTTTCCGGTTTGCAAAAGGATAAATTTGCCAAACCAGCACCATGTAGTCCAACTACAAACTTAGCATTATTAAAAATTTGTACCTGTTCATTAAAATGATGGTTTGCTAAAGTTATAGGCTTAAAACCATTTTTAAGTAAGTATTTTTTAACTTCATTTTCGTTAATAATTTTTCTCATGTGCTTGATATTTGACTCTGAGTCACTTCTATCAATATAAATTTTTGAAGGAGTATCTATTTTACTTTTTTTGTTAATAAACATTTCTTTTAACCATTTAAATATCCATGCAGGCATATTCTGAATGTCGTATGTAGCATCGTTCGTAATGCCATACGGATGGTCTGTTATTATTATTTCTTTTGCTGATATATGTCGGAACAATCTACTAGATAAACATTTATTAATTTTAATTCCAATTGTTTCTAAAGTTTCTTTTTGAAAATTTTTATTTAAATCGGGTAATAAAAAAAAATCTATTTTAGATACTTCAAAAACCTCATTGCACAGAGAGAGTCTGGGTAAAACGTCAAATAACCAATGTGAATAATTTTCATTTCCTGCCCCGCCCGTTAACAAAGATAAAACAGTTCCATTCAATTTTTTTTGTAGCCTTGGTGTGCCTTTTGTAAAAATTATATTTTTTTGAGCATTTACATTATTTATTGACCTTTTTTCATTAAATCTTAATTGATGAGAAGGTCCTTCAATTATGAAATTATCTAATATTATCGCTGTATCATGAATGCGATCTGTATATAACCTTCCTTCTTTCACTTTAAAAATTTTATAACTAATTTTATTTTCCTTAATAACATTATTAAGGTTAATTCTAGTATCTTGTTCTGAATTTATTACTCCTTTAATTTTACCATTTATTAAAATAAATATTTTATAAAAAAAGGTTTTAAAAATGTTTTGTAATTTTTTTTTTATTTTATTCAAATCGAAAATCCGTTGTTGGTAGCGGGGAGTGGATTCGAACCACCGACCCCAGGCTTATGAGTCCTGTGCTCTAACCAACTGAGCTACCCCGCCTTTTATATTCTTAGATTTATATTATTTTTATTATGCATTCAATAAACTTTTTCTAATCGATGCATTTGCAGGTTTTTCATAAAGGATAAAAGTCAAATGTGCTAACAAGAATAATGAAATAAAATATAAAATGAAAAAAAAGTACGTGTTAAAAATTATAAAATTATTAAAAATATTTTTAGTTAAAATTATTATTAATAATTGAAATGGAACATGGAGTAAGTATAACGCATAAGTAAGGTTCCCTAATTTAGAAAAAACTATATTTATTTTATCTGTCTTTAAATATTGCTCGAAACATATAGTAAATAAAACTAATGAAGGACAAAAAATAAAAGTTTTAAAATTCCCAATAAATGAAAAAATTAAGAGAATTAAACTTGCTATAAGAAAAATATATTTTTTATTTTTAAGTTTATTAAATATAAAAAATACTAGAACGCCTGAAAAGAATAGCCTTGCGCATTCTAAAAAAAGACCTTGGTAGATTTGTAATTTATCTATAATAATAAAAATTATAGAAATTAAAATTGTAAAGATTAAGTTATAATTCTGTAAATGCTTTATTAAAATAAAAAATAGAATATATATTCCCATTTCAACTGATACACTCCATATAGGACCGTTAAACGAATGAGCGCTTTCAAAACCCCACGAAGAGATAAAGAATACTTGTAAAATGAAATGATAAAAATCGTTTATTAAACCAAACTGGAAATTATTATAATTAAAAAAATAAATTAATTGAATTGCGGCAACAAATAAAAGTGTAGCAAAATGTAAAGGATATAGTCTTCCGATTCTATTGACTGAAAATTCCTTAAAAGTTGTATCCTTACTTATAGACAAATATACGTGAGCAAATACAAAGCCAGAAATTGTATAAAAAACATGTACGCCATAAAAACCATAAGTATATAAAACTTCAATATAATTAAAGAAAGGCAATTCACTTTTAAAATTTTTATATTCGTTTGTAGATAAAAAATTTAGTGGAGAATAAAAATGCCTGTAATGATAAAGTAAGACAGATAAAGATGTTAAAAATCTTAAAAGCTCAATACTAAAATATCTTTTCATTCAAAAGAAAAAGTTAGATCTTCTTTATATAGATTGCATGGATAGTCAAGTCCAGCTAATGGAAAATTATTAACATATTCATTATTATAATCTGAAGTATAATTTTTATTTAAAAAAGTCATTTCTAATACAATTGGTATGCCTGATTTTAATTTGCCATGATGATTGTTACCGTGAACGTGAATAATATCAAAATTTTCTTTAAGCATTTTAACTGAGTCAATAAAAGAACTCTCATTCTGATTGATCCAATGAAATTCAATTATTATCATTTTAATTTTTTTTGAGAACATTTTGATTTGGTTAATTATTTTATATTCACTTCCCTCAATATCTACTTTAAGAATAACATCTTCATCTGTTTCTATCCTTGAAAATACTTTATGAATATCAGCTTTTTTTCTACTATCATTTGGAAAAGTAATTTCCTCCTTAAAAAAAATAATATTTTTGGATTTTAAAAATCTGTTGTAATCATTTAAATATTTTAATCTTATTAAAACATCTTTATATTTTGATCTTAATGTTAAAAATCTTTTTCCATATTTTAAAATATCTTTTATATAAGGATATGCGCTGACTGTGTGATCATACAGATAAATTTTTACATTTTTATTTCGTTTAATATATTCTAATTCAAAAGACCAATCTGAGCCTAGTCCAAAAGAGATTAATGTATTACATTTTTTTATTATACTGCTGTCAATTACATAACCTCCATCATGATTTCTTCCTAGTCTTATAAGGTTAGGATTTTTTATAGGTTTTAAAAAATTAAATTTTTTATCTACTTTCGTCATTTAGATTAAGTTTTTTAAACATTTTTTCAAAATGTATTTGGTGGTAAAAATCATAAGCATTAGAGCCTAAAGGAAAAATAACAGGAAATTCTGGAGAAGCCTCAAGTAATCTTGGAACTTTTAACCCTTCTGCAACAGAATAAGCAAAACATTCATTTCCCACAAAAAATTTACATGATTTGATTATCTGTGCCATTTCTAAAAAATCTTTACAATCATAAAATTCTATTAGCTTAATCTCTTTTTTAAGATCCTCGAACTCACTTCTTAAACCAACGCAAATTATATTTTTTGTTTTTTCTAAGAATTTATAATTTATGAATTGGTTTCTATATCTTGGTGATCTTACTATTACAATTTTATTTTTTATTGATTCATGTGGTTTTACATCTATAAACGAATTTTCCATGTCAAAAAAAGTTCCTGTTAAATGTGTATACCACCTAGTGGAGTGAAATTTTATATCTATTGGCAAATCTCTGAATAAATCTAAATTAATGTCTATTTCTTCGTTGCTGTAAATATTTGCAGAATTTAAAAAACTTTGATTTTTTATAAGTGGTAAAAATAATTTTATAATTCTATCATCTAAATAAAAATTACCAGAAGGATGATTGCTATATTTAACGGGCATAGGTTTGTTTGATTGTATATAAAGATGACATTTATGAGTCTTAGACAACTCTTTAATAACAGGTAGAGAATAAATTATATCCCCAAGATGACCCGAGTGTAGAAATGATAATTCTTTCTTATTTTCAATATTATTTTTAATTTCGACAATTTTTTTATAAATATTGGATCTATAATTGTATAAATCTTTATTCTTTTTTTCTAAATTTTTTAAGTTTTGATATTTTGTTTTATTAAAAATTTTAAACCATATTTTTTTTAAATACACTTATTCTCCAATCTTGTAGACCTTAAGTTTTAATACAAAAAGCAAATTAATCCAATGTATTTGACAATTAAAGTGTTAAATTTTTATAAAATCACAATATATCCATAGTTGACTTTGACTTACAAAATTGTTTTTATTAACCCAAAATGAACAATGGATCTTAAATTTTTTCGACATTAAAAAAAATGAAAAATATACAAAAAAATTTATTTGATAATTTTTTTAAACTTATGCCTACTTTTTATGAGATGGAAAGTAATTTTTTATCAGGTGTTTACAAACGTTATGGTGATTTAGAAGGTGGGAATATTATTATTTTCTTTGCTAGAGATTGTCATTTAGAAATATTAAGAAAAAGAGAGAAGGATTTAGATTTTGACCTATCTTTAGATAAATTCTGGAATAACCACAAAGAAGTAAGACAAGGAAAAAGGAAAATAATTTTAGTATCGCAAGAAACTGGATTGCCTAAAGAAACTGCTAGAAGAAAAATTTTGAACCTTATTAAATTAAAACATTTAAAAAGAATAGACAAAAATAAACTTTTCTGGGAGCCTACTTCTGAAAATAAAGAAACCTATATGGGTATAATTAATGAAGAAATAAATTATTTGTCAAAATTTATATATGAGCAAGCAAAATTATTATCGTTAAATTTACCACTTTCAAAGATAGAAAAGGAAATAAAAAAGAATTATTCTTTTTACTGGTATCATTACTTAAATGTTCAATTAGAATACATAAAGTATTGGCAATATAAATTAAATGACCTTGAGATGCTTTTGATTAGTTTGCAGGTCATCATTCAATCATTAAATTTTATTAAAAAAAAATCAAATGATCCTAATAATCTTGTATTAAATAAAATTTCAAAAAATTTATCTATAAAAGATGCCAATATAAGCGCAACTTCTGTTTCAGATATCACTGGTATACCTCGAGCTACTTGTATTAGAAAGCTTGATAAATTTGTTAAATTAAATATGTTAGAAAAAGACAAATCGTCAAAGAGATACTATTTATCTGTTAATCAATCAGCTTTAAATACAATGCTTGATCCAGAGTGGATGAAAGGTAAAATTTCAATTTTGGCAAATTTTTCCTCTATTGTTATTAAGGGTCTAGCTCGTTAACAATTTATTCTACAGGGTAAGAATTATCCCAAAAACAGCTACAGCTGAAACTACTGCTGCGGACATGTAAGCGTTTGTTCTTTTTGATTTTTTTTCTTCGTCTCTTACTTTTTTCATTAGATTATTTAAATCTACACGAGACTCCCCGTTGATAGCGATATTTTCTTTTGCACTCGATCTCTCAACTCTCATAAGAGTATTTAAGCACTTTAATGTAAAACTGTGAAGTTGTATGAAAACCAAAATGGGGTTTTTTAGCCTAAAGTACGCTCATAATGGGCTAATACAATTTTTAATTTATTTTTATTATTTAATTGATTTTGAATAAGCTGAAATACCATCTCTCAACTTATTAATAATTTCGTCTATGTGCTTCTTCTCACAAATAAAAGGGGGTGCAATAATCAAACAATCTCCTGTAGCTTTAAAATTCACCCCTGCTTCATAACAAGCTTTGTATGTTTGAAAACCAGCTTTACCAGGTCTATCAGATTTTTTAATATCAATACCACCCATCATTCCGTATCCTCTGATATTTTCTACACATTCAATATCTTTTAATGAAAACAAACCATCTAAGAAATAAGATGATAAATTTTTTGCTCGGTTGAAAATATCTTCTTTCTCAATAATATCTTGGACTGCAAGTGCTGCTGCAACAGCTACAGGGATTCCAGAATAAGTATATCCATGAAATAATTCTATAACTCCGTCTGGTGTTGCATTAACAATTGTATCATAAATTTCCTCTTTAACAGCGACTACGCCCATTGGAACAATACCGTTTGTAGTTGCTTTTGCCATAGTCATTAAATCTGGAGTTACTCCATACTCTTTTGCTGCAAACGATGATCCAGTTCGTCCCCATCCAGTGATAACCTCATCAAAAATCAAAAGTATATCGTGCTTATCACAAATTTCTCTAAGTCGATTGAGATAACCTTTTGGCGGTACCAAAGTCCCAGTTGATCCAGAAATTGGTTCCACTATACAAGCTGCAATATTTTCAGATCCAAAATTAATTGCAATTCTCTCAAGATCATCTGCTAATTCGGCACCTGTTTCTGGTTGTCCTTTAACAAACTTGTGTTCAGGTAGGTGTGTATGTCTCATGTGAACAACACCAGGCATTAAAATACTAGCAAAAGTTTTTACATTGTTTACCATTCCGCCAACAGAGGTAGCTCCAATATTCATTCCATGATATGCTCTTTCTCTACCAACAAATCGAAACCTTTGTCCATGTCCTCGAGCTTTATGATATGCAATACAAATTTTTAAGGCAGTTTCTACAGCTGTAGAACCACAAATTGTATAAAATATCTGATTTAAATTTCCTGGTGTATGTTTAGCTATTCTTGTTGCTAATTCAAAAGATCCTCCAAAACCTTGTTGGAATGGTTGTACGTAGTCTAATGTTTGTAATTGTTTAGTAATAGCTTCTATAATTTCTTTTCTTCCATGACCCAATGGATTACAAAATAATCCTGAGCTCGCATCAATTTGTGTTCTTCCTTTATGATCTTTTAAATAAACCCCTTTAGCTTCAGTTATTAGTCTTGGATCTTTTTTAAAATTTTTATTTGAAGTAAAAGGCATCCAATGCTCATGTAATGAGTTTGGTATGCCTGTTCTATTTTGTGTTGCCATAAATATCTATTTACCGGGTTCTTTATAAGTAGATGACATTTTTTTAGCGGTATCAGCAATTTTATTTAAATCCGCTGACTCAAGTATTGTAAAATTTTCAACAGTCCCACTAGATACAGCGACCATCTTTGCGGCAGCCATTTGTTCAAAAGTACCATCAACAACAGCAATAAAATCAAATGCTCCTCTCAAAAGAGAATAGTCCGACATTTTAGCTCCGGCTGTTTCGAGCAAAGCTTGTGTAGCTGCTTTTCTATTTGTAGAAGGATTATTTATAAAACCTGCTAGACCTTTAGCAGTATAACAACCCATTGTATAAAACTTAGCCATTTAATCTCCTTTCAAACCTGTATTATTGCAAATTTTTTTTTTAATAACCAGATCTTTTTACAGATTTTATGTCTGATTCAACCATTTCTTTTACAAGTTGTTTAAAAGATATTTTTTGTCTCCATTTTAAAGTCTTTTTAGCTTTTGATGGATTAGCCAATAATGTGGTAACTTCAGCAGGTCTAAATAGATTTTTATCAATTTTAATATATTTCTTGTAATTTAAACCAACTATTGAAAAAGCAATTTTTGCAAAGTCTCTCACTGAATATTGTTTTCCTGTTCCAATAACAAAATCATCTGGTTTTCTTTGTTGAAGCATTAACCACATAGCTTCTACATAATCTTTTGCATGTCCCCAATCTCTAAGAGCATTCAAATTGCCAAGCTTTAATTCTCTTTGTAAACCTAGTTTTATTTTTGCGGCACTATGTGAAATTTTTCTGGTAACAAATTCAAATCCTCTTCTTGGTGACTCATGATTAAATAAAATCCCAGTACAACAGAAAAGTCCGTAGGCTTCTCTATAGTTTCTTGTTAAATCATATCCTGTAACTTTTGAAATACCATATGCTGATCTTGGATGAAATGGAGTATTTTCATTTTGAGGTGTTTTTTTTACTTTTCCAAACATCTCTGATGAACCTGCAAAATAGAATTTAGTTTTTGGAGAGAATTCTTTTATTGCCGATAACAAATAGTGTGTACCATTAATATTTGTATTTAATGTTGAAAATTCATCTTTAAATGAATAATCAACAAAACTTTGTGCTCCTAGATGATATATTTCATTTGGTTTAATTTTTTGAATAATTTTTACGATACTTGCATAACTTTCTAATGATGCAGCAAGTAAATTTATTTTATTTCTTATAGAACGTAGTCTCCATAATCTATGTACTTCGTCTTCAAGAGCTACTCTTCTTACGAGTCCGAAGACCTTGTAACCTTTCTTCAATAAAAATTCTGATAGATAGGAGCCATCCTGGCCTGTAATTCCTGTTATTAAAGCTTTTTTTGCCATTTTAAGAAATCTATAGTTAAAGTATTCTAATTAAATGTCAAAAACAAATTTAAAAAATATATTTTTTTATATTACCCTTTTTTTTGCTTATCTTTTATCGTCAAATGATGGGGCTTTAGCTCTTGAATTTAAAGGAAAGTTTATTCAGGGTCATTTCATAATTGGAAAAACTGAGCCTAAAACTAAAATTTGGGTTGATAAACAAGAAGTTAGGGTTACCGATGATGGTTTCTTTGCTTTTGGAATAAGTCGTGAAAGAAAATATGATATTATTATAACTTCTAAAAAAAATGGAAAAAAACAAAAAATTACAAAAAAAGTAAAAAAAAGAAAATATAGAATTCAAAGAATTGACGGTCTACCTGAAAAAAAAGTAACTCCTCCTAAAGAAGTTTATGAAAGAATTAAAAGAGAAAATAATTTAATAGGTGACGCAAGATCTGTTGACAGTAATTTAACTTTTTTTAAAAATAAATTTATAAATCCTCTTGATAATGCAATTGTGACAGGAGTTTATGGAAGTCAAAGAATATTAAATGGAAAACCTAAGTGGCCTCATTACGGAATAGACTTTGCTGCAAAAGAAGGAACAAAAATAAAAGCTATGTTAGATGGAACTGCAACTATGGTTGAAACTGACTTGTTTTACACTGGCGGAACTCTAATATTTGATCATGGTCATGGAATCTCAACTTTATATATGCACATGCAAAAAATATTTGTAAAAAAAGGTCAAAAGGTAAAACAGGGAGATATTATCGGAACAGTTGGCTCTACCGGAAGATCAACTGGGGCACATCTAGATGTTAGGCTTAATTGGTTTGGAACAAGACTGGATCCTGCTTCAGTTTTAAAATTAAATTAATCTTTTTCAAATTTATTCTTATAATCTACTAATAAATTTTCGTCTTGTTTTTCTTTATATAAAATATAGTTTTCACAAACTAAAACATCTAAATTTGTTCCCATAAAACATCTAAAAGAATCTTCTATCGTACAAACTATAGGTTCTCCTCTTACATTAAATGAGGTGTTTACTAACAAAGGACAACCTGTGATCTCTTTAAATTTCTTTAAAAGTTTATAATATTTTATATTAGTTTCTTTGTGCACTGTTTGAATTCTTGCTGAATAATCAACATGAGTTACAGCAGGTATAGAAGATCTTTTAACGTTAAGCTTTTCTATACCAAAGAGTTTTTGATCTTTTTCACTCATAGATAATTGTTTATTTTTTTTAACATCTGCTACTAAAAGCATATAAGGACTGTCAGAATTTATATCAAACCAATCATTTACATCTTCTCGTAGAATGGAAGGAGCAAAAGGTCTGAAACTTTCTCTAAACTTAACTTTTAAATTAAGTTCTTTTTGCATTTTTTCAGACCTTGGATCGGCTATGATTGATCGGGCACCTAAGGCTCTTGGTCCAAATTCCATACGTCCTTGAAACCATCCAATAGTTTTTTGATTTTTTAATTCATTAGCAATAATATTGATTAAATTATCGTCATTTTGTTTTTCGTATATTGCTCCTAAATTTTTTAAAGTATTTTCAATCTGATCATCGTTAAATGAAGGACCAAGATACGAACCTTGCATATCGTCGCCTATTATAGCTATTTTTCTTTTATTACCAAGTTCCTGAAACCAAAATGCTAAAGCTCCTCCTAGAGATCCGCCGGCATCACCGGCAGCTGGTTGGAACCAAATATTCTCAAAAATATTATTTTTTAAAATTTTTCCATTTGCTACACAATTCAAAGCCACTCCTCCAGCCATACATAAATTCTTAATATTTGTTTCTTTTGAAATAGAACTTGTTAATCTTAAAACGATCTCTTCAGTTACAGCTTGTATAGACGCTGCAATATCCATATGAAATTGTGTTAAAAGTTCCTTTTCAGGATCTCTTACTTTTTTGCCAAATAACTTAGAAAATTTATTATTTGTCATAGTAAGTCCCGTTGCATAATTAAAATATTTCATGTTCAATCTGAAAGATCCATCATCCTTTAAATCTATAAGTTCTTTTATTATAAGATCTTTGTATTTAGGTTGCCCATAAGGTGCCAAACCCATGACCTTGTATTCACCACTATTAACTTTAAAACCGGTATAATAAGTAAAAGCTGAATAAAGTAATCCAATAGAATGCGGAAAATGAATCTCTTTTAGCATATTTATTTTATTTTCTTTACCAATTGCCACGGTTGTAGTTGCCCACTCTCCTACACCATCTAATGTCAATATCACAGCCTCTTTAAAAGGAGAGGGATAAAAAGCGCTCGCTGCATGACTATAATGATGTTCTGAGAAATGAATTTTGTTTATATCATCAAAATTTTTATCATGTTGTTTAAGTTGATCAAATAAAAATTTCTTTTGAAAGAGTTTTTCTCTCAACCAAATAGGCATTGACATAGAGAAGGATGCAAAACCCTTGGGTGCAAAAGCTAAATATGTTTCAAGCAATCTTTCAAATTTTAAGAAGGGTTTCTCAAAAAAAACGATGTAGTCTATTGAGTTTAATTTCAAGTTTGAATTATTTAAAACAAATTGAACTGCATTATAAGGGTATCTAGCATCATGTTTTTTTCTAGAAAATCTTTCTTCCTGAGCTGCTGAAATAATTTTACCATCAATTACTAGCGCTGCAGCGCTGTCATGATAAAATGCTGAAATACCTAAAATTGATGTCACTTAAAAAATTGTATAAATAAACGGAGCTACTGCTGAGCCTTGGCTAAGCACTATTAATATACCAAAAAGTGCTAAAACGATTATAATTGGCAATAACCAATATTTTTTTCTTTCTATTAAAAAATCCCCAAACTCTTTCAAAAAACTTAACATTAAAATTGCTTTTTCATTGAACCTATTTTTTTTTCTCTTTTTATCCAATATGACCTATTCTTTGAAAATTTTGTATTTAATAAGTCTTTTCCTATTAGACGCATAAACAAGCCTATGGGTGTTAAGATTATAAAATAAATTAATGCCATAACTATAGGGGCAATAATTATTCCAAGTAATTCACCAAATTTTATCCAAACAAAATTTAATGGGTTTAATAATTTAGAATTAAGTAAACCTAAAACTAAAAAGATAAACGAAACAGGAACTGGCCAAATTCTTATAGAGCCGTTGTAAGTAATAGGCCATAGAGCTATTACTAAAAATACTAAGCTAAAAAGTATGCCAAAGCTTCTGTTGGAACTAATCTCTTTCATTAGTTCCTAATATATTATTGCTTAAAAACTTTCAAATTTAATTAAGCTGCTACTTGTATATTGTGTTTCGTAGACATACCACTTAAGAAATTCCAGAGGTATCTTGCTGTTAGCATTGACGCTTTCTCTGCTTTTTCTTTTTCTGCTTTGGTTAGACTGTCTAGAAGTTTTTCACATTCTTTTCTATGAATGACATCTGCAGCTTTATGTGCTTCAAAAAATTCTAATCCTTCTTTTGAAGTAACTCCATAAAATTTTTTAAGACCTCTTATTTTAGTTTCTGCTATTTCTGGTATTTGTCTTTCATAAGTATATAAAGATGCTAAGCCTTCAGCATAAGATTTCCTAGCTTGATAGAAAAAATTATCAATCATATCGCTTGTAAACCAATCTCTTTTCACATCTTCAATTTTATCTTTATCAGCTCCCATTGCTAGAGCAAAATTTTTCCAAAGCTTTGGATGATCAGCTTTTTTGTTTTCCTCATCTTGAAGATTCTCTAAAAGAATTTTTCTTTTTTCAATATCTTCACATATTGAATGGGTTGCGCTTATATATCTAGGAAAAGCTTTTACGTGCTGATAATATTGCTCTGCATAATCCTTTATAATTTCTCTGTTCAGCTTTCCATCATTCCAAGATTTGTAGAATGGATGATTTAATAAATGGTATTTATCTAATTTAATATTTAGTTCTTTTGAAAACATATTTTTCCTCCATTCAGTTACTTTAAATAAATTTATAAATTAAACAAATTAAAAATTATCCACAACTTTAGATTGTTACTTCCTGTCTTATAGGTTTTTCATCTATTGGCAAATGAATCAGGGTAGCAACTAAGGATAATAAAATGGCGAGGTACCAAGCGTAATCAAAATTTCCAAATAAATCGTAAAAAACACCTCCAAGGTAAGCACCTAGAAATGAGCCTACCTGGTGATTTAAAAAAACTATTCCGAAAAGCATTGAAATATTTTTGGTTCCAAAGATCTGAGCAACAATTCCGTTGGTTGCTGGTACTGTAGCTAACCATAAAAATCCAAATGTTACACCGAAAGCCAAAGCAGAAATTTGAGAAGGTGGTAAGAATATAAATAGCCCAATTGATATAGCTCTCAAAAAATATAAGGCGCTTAAAAGCATTTTTTTGCTATACTTATCGCCTAAATGTCCCATTGTTAAAACTCCAACAATATTAAAAAGACCTATTAAAGATAAAATTGCAAATCCGGTCCAATCTTCTAAACCTCTATCCTGAACATATCGCGGAACATGAGTGGCAACTAAAGTTATTTGAAAACCACATACAAAAAAACCTAATATTAATAATCTAAAACCTTTGTGTTTAAGAGCATCTCTAAGCACTTTTAATGCACTTTCATCTTGTTGATTTTTTATATTTCCTGTGATGTTTTGACTTTCAGGATTCTTTATAAATAAAGCGGGTATACACATAATTATTATAATAATTGAAAATACAGTGAATGTATTTTGCCATCCAGTTTCGGTAATTAAAAAATTTGATAAAGCTGGAAACATAAACATTCCTAAACCTCCAAAAGCCGTGACGTATCCTGCGGCTTTACTTCTGTTTTCATTAGGAAAATGTTTTGTTGCCAAAGGTGCTAACATAGGGCCAGAACATGCTCCTAAACCTATTCCAACCATTAAACCAAGGTTTATTTGAAACCATAAACCTGTATTAAGATTATTTCCTAAAGAAAAAATTCCAATTGCATAAAA
>MDTB01214053.1_pt1 | contig 14464 bp, 17 predicted proteins | sample 811161 | NCBI WGS metagenome assembly MDTB01 (sample SAMN05326650, study PRJNA326480) | marine metagenome | isolation source: seawater | place: Mediterranean Sea | collected 2009
TTGGTTGAAGCGAGAGGCATAAGAGAACATCTCTTGCATAGTAGTCACATTGCCTACATCCCAATTACTTATATCATCATTAAAATTTCTATGATTTCTAAATAATTGATTCATATCAGTAACTTGCGATACATTCCATGTATTTATATCTCCATATAGGCTAAAAGCTTCTTCTCTATCATTAACCCAAAGACCTACTGCGTCTCTTAATGTTTCATTAGTAAACATAATTTCAGTATCTGTGTTTAAAGGCATACCACCAGTAAAGTTTTTTAAGTTATTAATAATATTCATATATATTTTAGTAGATAAAATTTATCTACAAAAAAATTATTCTATATTTATTTTAAGACATAAATATTTAGATTCTAATGAATAAGTTTTTAATTATCGCTGGACCTAACGTTATAGAATCCGAAAATCATACTTTAAAAATGGCTGAAAAGCTAAAGGAAATATTTAATAAATTTGATAACATTGATTTTGTATTTAAAACTAGTTTTGATAAAGCAAATAGAACATCAGTTAATTCATATAGAGGACTTGGTTTTGAAGAAGGATTAAATATTTTAAAAAAAGTAAAAGATAAAACTGGACTTAAGATAATAACCGATGTACATGAATCTTGGCAGTGTAAAAAGGTAGCTGAAGTTGTTGATATAATTCAGATTCCAGCTTTTTTATGTAGACAAACTGATCTAATAGAAGCAGCAGCAAAAACTAATAAAATAATTCATGTCAAAAAAGGACAATTTTTAGGTGCTGAATCAATGTTAAAAGTAGCTGAGAAACTTAGATCTTTTGGACATACAAATAAAATTATATTATGTGAAAGGGGTAATATGTTCGGTTACAATGATTTAATTGTAGATACAAGAAATCTAGTTTGGATGAAAGGTCCTGACAATTTTGTATCTATGGATATAACTCATTGTTTACAACAGCCTGCACAAAAACATGAAGATGGAACAATTAAATCAGGAGGTCTTAGAGAATTTATACCTCAAATGGGAAAGATAGCAATTGTGTCCGGAGTAGATGCATTATTTATGGAGGTTCATGATGATCCCGATAATGCAAAATGTGATGGGCCTACTCAATGGCCATTAGATAAATTCGAAAATTTGTTAAAGGAATTAAATGATTTAATATTATATGTCAAAAAATAAATTATATTTTATATTTTCATCTGTAACTTTTTTACAATTATATATTCCTATTGTTATAGAATCAAATAAAAGAGGATATGAAAGTTACTTTATTCTAAGAAAAAATATAAAGTCTTACGCAGATCCTTATTTACATGTTAAAATAATAAATGAATTTTCTGAGAAATACAATGTCAAGATAATAAATGATACTAATACATTACCAAAAGGATTATATTTTGTTGTTGATGCTGATGTTTATGGTCCTCCAAAAAATGACACATTAAGTCAATCTTTAATTTTAAAAATTAGAAAAGATCCTGATAATATAATAATTAATCTAAATGAGCATATGAATTTTATAGATAAATATGATATTATACAAAATTGTTGTAATTATTGTTTTTTTGAAAATAAGAAATTAATTAATTTTTGGAGTATGATTGATGAAAATAATTACAATAAAAGAAATATGAAGCCATTTAATGGAAATAAGTATGTTAAAATTTATGATTCTCCAAAAAATATTTATGGAGTAAATACAAAATTTGATAATTACTTGGATACTGATGTTTATGATAAGTTTAATCTTGACAAAAATACCAAATATTGTTTATTTCTTTATCCAAAATTAGTTAGCTATTCAGATAACGATATATTGAATATATATTCTCATATTAGAAAATTAGGATATAGAATTATTGTTAAAGCTAGGCCTAAATCATCACATTTACTATCAATTGATAAATTAAAAGGTAATCATTATATTGAAAGTGATATATATCCAAATGAAACATTAATGTTACTTAGTATATCTGAATTATGTATCTTTTCAAGTTCTTCTGCTCAATCAGAATGTTTATATAATTTAGTACCTTGTATAGACCTAGAATCAGATATTAGACAGAAGTGGGCAGGATTTGAGTTTCTATTAGATAATAAATTTTATAGTCAAATTATTAATAGTAAATGGAAGAAGATAAGTTTCGAAGATTTTAATTTTATAGTAGACAATATGGAAAAGAAAGGATCTAAATATATTCAAGATTTGAGAAATGAATATTTTAAGATTGATAATTCATCAAAGTTTATTATAGATTTTATTTGTAATTTAAATCAAAATAAATTATGTATATGATATAGTTTGATTCATTTTTGTTGAATCTATAAATGGTTTATCAAAAAGAAAATCATTTTCATTTTCTAATTTATCGACAAATAATATTAATCTGTCATTTGGGTTTCTTCCATTAAGAGTACTGAAATATTTTAGTTCAGTTTTTCTATTTGAACAAGCATTGATTACTCCTAATTTATTTACATTAGACCAATCTGCTTGTGCTGTTTCATCAATGTTAGTATTTCCCATAGCATCTGCATCATCAATAATTATTATACATTGATTTTTGAATAATTTGCATATAATTTCTATTTCTTCTAATAATGGAACATCTATATCACCTTTTGAAGTTAGTCCAAATGGATTATATGTATAGTGAGCATCTAGAAAGAATATACACTGTTGGTAATTATTTAATTCTTCTTCTATAAGATTTGGAAGAATATTTTTTGACTGTCCATTATGAAAGGTAATGTTTTCTATTCCTAATTGATTTGACTTAACTATTGTATTATTTAATACCTTTTTATTCAATTCAATTGTATGAATTTTAAGGAAATATTCAAATAAATTAAAAACAGTTCCTCCCTCATATGTTCCAGTTTCAATAAATATTGTTGATTTAAAATCATCAAATGGACAATTTGATAGAATTTCCTCTATCTGTTCAATTGTTAGACTTCGCATTAACATTATTTAAATTAATTTTTTAAATTGATTCAAATAATTACCAAAATGATGTAGGTAAGATAGTTTCTTTTCTTACATCTGTTTTATTTTCTTTAATATAATCATGAATTTCCACTAATTTTTCGCTATTAAGTTTAATTGGTTCTAGACCCATATCTAGAAATTTTTTATTCGTAACTCTCAAATCATTTGATCTAAGTTCCTTTCTTGGATTGTCTAAATAATTTATATTTGTATTTGTAAATTGATCTTTAATAAGATGAGCCAAATGATTCAAATTATGAGTTTCTGTCATCTGATTGAATATTGTAACTGGTCCTTCTTTAGGATTGTTAATTGCAATTTCTATACAATCCATTGAATTTTCTATATGAATGAATGCTCTGGTTTGTCCACCACTACCATAAATTGTTAATGGAATATCACATGCTGATTGCATTATAAATCTATTCAAAACTGTTCCATAATCACTATCATAATCAAATCTATTAATTAATTTAGGATCTAAACTTGTTTCCTTAGTATAAAGTCCCCAAATAATTCCTTGGTGTAAATCTGTTATTTTTAATCCCCAATTTTTAGCATAAAATTGGAAAAATAATGCATCTTGAGTTTTTGTCATATGATAAATTGACCCAGGATAAGATGGATGTAATATTTTTTGGTCTTTGAAGTTACCTTTACCATCATCCATTTTTACATTTACATATCCTTCTGGTATTATACTATCCTCAACTGCTCCATATCCATATACTCCCATAGTTCCGATGTGCACTAAATGAATATCTTTATCAACTTCTACAATAGCTGATAAAACGTTATGTGTACCTGAGAGATTATTATCAACAGTATATCTTGATGTTTTTCTTGATTTCATTGAATATGGAGCTGCTCTTTGTTCGGCAAGGTGAACAATTGTTTCTATATTGTTATCTCTAATAATATTTACTAATTTCTCGTATTCCTTTGAGATATCAATTAGTTCAAATTTAATTTTTTTATTTGTTAAATCTTCCCATGTTTTTAATCTGTCTTGAATAGAGCTAATCTTAGTAAGAGAATCTGTACCAAGTTCTAAATCAATTTTTCTTCTTGATAAGTTATCTACAATTACAACATTATGTCCTTTGTTAGATAATCTTAAAGAAAGCGGCCAACCACAAAAACCATCACCCCCTACAATGAGGATATTTTTACTCATATTATTCTATTAAACTTTTTTCTTTAGATTAAAACATTTTATATATAAGTTGATTAATTATTATGATGATATTTAGAATTATTTTCCAGAACAGATTAGTAAAATAAAAATTATTATTTTCTTTTTTTATGTTAATTAATTCAATATATTTCTCTAGTAATTTTTCAGAACTTTTATTTATACTTTTTGTTGATGCGTATTCAATTGCGTTGATAGATATTTCATCTTGATTAAGATTTTTAAAATTGTCAATATAATTTTTTAGTTCTTCTTTTGACTTAAATAATATTCCATTTTTATTATTATTAATTATATCTAATGTTCCTCCTGCTGAATATCCTAGTACAACAGAACCACATGCCATTGCTTCTAAGGTAACAAATCCTAAAGTTTCAGTTGATGAGGGCATTATAAATAGATCACATGATGAGTACCAATATGGTAATTCTGATTGTTCTATAGTATCAATAAATGTAACATTTAATTTTTTTTCTTTTGAAATATTTAATAAATTATTAATGGCTCCGCCATAACCTATTATTATTAAACTCATATTATTATCCATTACTTCTAAAATTCTATCAATAGATTTTTCCTTTGTAATTCTACCTACATATAATAACTTTATAGTATTACTTTTCCAGCGATTGATATATTTTTTCTCAGAAGGCTTAAATATTTCTGTATTTATTGAGGGAGGTAATATCCAAATTGGATTTTTAGAAATATAAAATTTATAATCATTGATTTTCTTAGCCATTAATGGAGATGTTGTAGACAAACAATCAAACAAAAAATAGGTATTCAGTAAATGAGTTAACCATGCAATTGATTTTACAAAAAATGTTTTTTTTGAGACATTTAAATATTCCAAGACATCGGTATGGTAAACAGAAATTATAGGAATGTTATAATTAATAGATATTAGTTGGAATATATTTATAATTAAATCTGGTGATGTCATGTGAATAATATCTATTTTATTTTCAATACAATAATCAACTAATTCATTATATATTGAATATGACTCTTTTAAATTTGGAACTAAAACTTCCGGATTATCATCTCTACATATTTTTGGCAATTGCATTCCATCTATTAATTTAACTTTGATTCCTGGATATTCATTATTCTTTATTCCATTCAAATCAGGGGTAACTAAATAAAGATTATGTTTATCTTTTAGAGAATCTATTATATTTTTATATCTTATAGTTACTCCATCAATTTTAGGGAACCATGAATGAGTGTATATTAGTATATTCATTAGAATTTAAAAAAGTTATTTCTTTACAATGATATAAAAGGATATTTGAATGAGTATTAATGGGTTACGGTGATTATATTCATTGGACAGCTATTATTAGAGATTTGTGTAAAGAAGTTAATTCAATAGATAGAAATGATGTTCATAATTATATAGTAAATTTGTGTAGAAAAGTAAAAAATCAAAATATAAATGTTGATTATGGTATTACAAATTTAAAAAAAAGTAGCAATAATCATAATTTTAAGGTATTAGCAGAAATAAAATGGAAAGGGAATATTTTTAATCATGAACAAGCAAAAGTTATATTTAGAAATAATCCTAACGTCACTAATGATGATAGCTATCCAAATATTATATATTTAACAATAAAATCAGATGGATATTTGTTAAGAGACCATAAACAAAAAATTATAAAATTATTTGATCATCAACATGTAGTTGATACTTATTCAAAGAATATAGGATTAGAAGCTTATAATAAGAAAGGATGTTTTTATTTTACTGATGAAGAATTAAAAAAGGTAAAAGATAACTTACCTAATAAAAAGTTTATATTGATAGAGCCTCAAAATCATAAAAATCTGGAATCCAGAGTTTTATCATTTGATTTTATGCAAAAAATTGTTGATACGCTAAAAGCTAATAATGATATTGAAGTAGTCCAAATTAGTCCATCTAAATTTGCAGACAAAGAATCTAAATTTTTGAATAATTGTATTGTTTTTAAAGATGTATTTACATTTAGAGAAGCTGTTTTATTTGGAAAACATGCAGAATTTGCAATAGTTCCTCATGGTGGAATGAGTATAGGTTTAGCATCAGTAGAAACTAAAGTAATTGCCATTTACCCTTGTATACACAAAGTTCCAATGACTACATATGATTCAGAAATTGCATTTGAAATTTCTGATGGAAATCATTATTTATGTTTTGATAGTGTATGCAGAAAATGTAGTGACTTGAGAGATAAATTTAATAAGAATAATTTTGAAAATATCGTTGATAAAGCTAATCAGATATTAAGGGATTGAGCAAACAATTGAAAATGAGTTATTTAAATCTATTCCAGAACAAAAAATATTCTCCAATTTTTTATCTATTAAAAAATTTTTGACAATATCAGGAGTTAAACAATGTTTGTGTTTTCTGTTATTCCAAGGTCTCCAGTATTTCTGTGAAAAATCAGGTAAATAAAGAAATAATACTCCATTACTCTTTATTTTTGATATCCAATATTCTAGTGTTTCTACCCAATTATCTACATGTTCAAGACAATGGCTAGAAAAAATATAGTCAACTTTGTTTTCTGGTAAATTATTAGCATCATATTCATTTCTATCTTCAATATCTATACCAAATGATCCCTCAAGCTTCCACTCTTCTTTACAATATCCTATATCATATCCTTTACCTTTACAAAATTCTTTTGCAAATGGTTGAATAAATCTACTAGCATTTCCACTGGCTTGAAATTTAGGATAAACTTCGTTATCAAATTCAATTACTTCCATATTATATAACATCAGATATATAATCTTTATGTATCTTTAATTTGACTATCACCTTTCCAAATTCTATAACTATCATATTCAAAATGTTCTGTTGAAATTTCTATTATTTCACCTCCAGTTTTAGTTTCTAATTGATGTGGTAATCCAACAGGAATTGTATATGTTTCATTATCTTTTAACTCTAATTCAATAACTTCTGCATTATTTCCATTTATATATTTGAGTAAAAAAGTTCCATATTTTACAAACCATGTTTCTTCTTTTTTAAGATGATAATGCATACTACATTTTGAATTTTCATTAAAAATTAAGCTTTTCCCGCAATATTTATCATTATTTATTATCCATAATTCATACCCCCAACCTTTTTCTACAATTTTAGGTTTACCTACAATTGGTCTCATAATTACTTAAAAATATATTCATTTATTTAAATAAAGTATGAATATAATTTTAATTGGTGACATAATGATTGATAGAAATTACTATATGACCTCTTCTAGAAATTGTCCAGAGGATAATAACGTTCCTGTATGTATTATTGAGAGAAGTGAAGATAAATTAGGAGGGACTGCTAATGTTGCTGTTAATTTAAAGAATTTAGGACATGATGTAAATTTAGTATCCATTAAAGGAGATGAAGGAGCTGGAGTAGCTTTAATAGATCATGAATTATGGGATAAAGGATTTGATTTAAGACAAATTACAAGATGTAAAAATAGAAAATCAGTAGAAAAGAATAGATATTATTTAGGAAATAAATTAATATTCAGGAATGATAATGAGGATTCATCTAAAATTGGAGCATCTACTGAAAACAAAATTCTAAATAATTTAAAAGATTTATTTAATATGAAGATTGATTTAGTAATTATTTCTGATTATGACAAAGGACTACTAACAAAACGTATAGTAGATGAAGTTAAGTATTTATCAAACATAAATAATGTTAGGATAATTGTTGACCCAAAGCCGAATAATATTGATTTATTTACTGATGTATATTTATTAAAACCAAATTTAAATGAGTTATCATTAATATATAAAAGTGAAGTGGATTTAGATAATATCTTAGAAGCATCAAGATGTGTTTCTGATAAATTTAATATTGATTTTATTGTAACTAGTTTATCAAAAGATGGAATATATTTGTATAACAAGGATAACGATACTGGAAAGTTATATAACAATAAATTTGTAAATAGAGATGAAGTAATTGATGTAACAGGAGCAGGAGATATAGTATTATCATTGATTGCTCATAATATTGATGATCTGGATAAAGCTATTTTAGAAGCAAATAAAATTGCTCAAGAATCTACTAAGTATCTTGGTGTAATGTATCTGTAAGTTTTTGTATTATATTTGAAGTACTATTTGCTTTTCCATTTTTTTCTTTAATATATTCTGATAACATTATTTCTATATTTGGAAATTTTTTTTGTAATTTATTTATATCATAATCTCCACCTTTGAAAAGAGTATCGAAAGTCATTTTTCTAAGTAAAGAATCTGCATCTTTTTCGTTAAAAATTACGATATAATCAATATATGGTAATTCTTTCAACAAGTCTAATCTAAAATCTAAATTATTTATAGGTCTATTTTCTCCTTTTAATTTTTTTATCGATTCATCTGAATTTAAAAGAAGAAACAGAATATCACAATTTTTCTTAGAAAATTTAATAGATTTCAAGTGACCGGAATGGAATATATCAAAACATCCAGTAGTAATTCCTATTTTTTTATCTTTTAAACTAGATGATAAATTGATAGCAAGCTCTTCAGATATTATTTCTGGTTTTTCCCACATTATTTATTTGTAAATATAATTTTTTAAGTAGTTATTTAAACCATAATAATTTTATATACTTAATGGAAATTATTAATAATATTGATGAAGATAACAAATTGAAAGAATTAATTGAAGGTAAAAGGGTATGTTTATGTGGACCTGCAAGTTCAAATAAAGGAACAGGTTATGGTAATCATATTGATAGTTATGATACTGTATGTAGGATAAATTGGCATCTTACAGGAAAAAATGGTTGGGATGAAAATCTTAATTCAGATTTTGGAAAAAGAACAGATATAATGTTTTCATCAGTCGTTACTGTATTTTATTCATGTTTTTTTAATGATATTAAAAAAAGATATTCCGATGACTCAATATATAACTGTTTCAAGGATTTGAAGTATATTTATTTTGTGGAGCCAATATCCTCAATTGATTTTCAAAATTATTTGTTAAATGAGGCTTATAAAGGAAAAAGTTTTGTTTGTCATCCTGATAAATATAGTGAAAAAATGAAAGATATTATAAATAATTTTGGAGCAATTAATCTAAATTTAGTAGAACAAAATAAATTTTATTGTAATAAAAAATATGGATTAAAAGATATGATTAATTCAACTTCAAGTTCTGGTATTCATACAATACAAGCTATTTTAAAACATAATCCAAAAGAATTATTTATAACAGGAATGAATTTTGGTAATTTTGGAAAAGGAGGTACTAAAGAAAGTATGTATATTCATGGTGGTGAAACACATAAGAAATTTATGGAAAAAAGAAAAGTAGTTAATATGATTAGCACTATTCACACTAATCAGTTTACATTAAAATTATTGAAGGAAATATTTGACTATTATAAAAATATTAAATTAGATGATCTAATTAGAAAAAATTTTTACAAATAGTAGTTATTTAAAAGAAAATAAAAATTAATAATAATGACATCAACAACTAATACTGAAGTTGTAAAAATATTCAATTGTCTAAGACTGACGAAAAATGATGTTTGTGATATTAGAAATTGTTTTGAAGAATGTAAAATTCCAGTTATTGATAATTTTGTTTCAAAAAATATATTGGATTTTATTGAAGAAAATGTTAACATTGACACAGTATCAATTCAATGTACAGAGGAAGGTTATAAAGAATGGAAACCTAAATATAAGAAATTGGGTGACCTACATTCATTTATAAATGTTTTAGCTAATAAAGAAACTAGTATTTTAAATAATACGACTAGTATATTAAATAAATTGGAAAATGGAATAAATTCATTTATTCAAAATGTTTTAGGATACAAAATTTTAAATATTAGTAGAACATATCGATTCACAAAAACACTAAAAGAAAATATTCATTATGATAACTTTGAACCTACAGGGCCAAATGTAGGTTTTTTAAGAGTATTTGTAAATTTAGATAATGAGGAAAGAGTTTGGAATAATTCATGTAATATTTATGATTTTATTAATTCAAATAGTAAAAAAATAAAATCATTATTAATAGAAAAAGGAATAAAAGCAAATTATTCTGGTGAAAATAGAATTAATGATTTGATAATGAAATTTATCTTATTATCAGGATTTAATGATGAGATGGATAATGTATTTTGTGATGAATTTCCAAAAATACAAACAAAATTTGCACCAGGTAGCATATGGATATGTGATTCTATTAAGAGTTCTCATCAAGTTGTATTCGGAAATAAATGTATTTCTTATAATTATTTAATTGATGGAAATTCTTTTAATTGTAAAGATAATTTGTACTATAATAAAATGAATCCTATCTTAAATTCATTAAATTCTTAATTATCAGATTTCCATACTTTAGTTGATACTAATCCTGCCTGATCGTCAGTAACAACTGGTGATGTCTTCCAATTAAGAAGTTCAGCCCATTCAGAGGCATGTTCATATATTGTGTTAACATTATCGGTTTCAGCTAATAGCCATCCATTAACTGATCCCGGTGCATGCCAACGACCAACTAGTCTGCAATCTTCTGGCATAGGAGCTCCGGTAGACAAAAATTTGGAAACAGCTTTTTCAGCACATCCGTCTTTAATTGACCATTCCATTATGTAAAGCATTTGGGTATAATTAAGATATAATCTATTTTTTAAATTAAATTTATTTAAAAGTAAATAAACAGAAATTGTAATGATATTGACCAAAAAAAATATGATTATTTACGTTGATGTTGATGAAACAATATGTCATTATAATAACGTAAATAGAGAAGGAGCAACTAATTATAGATTAGCTATACCATTAAATGATAGGATTACTAAAATTAATAAATTGTATGATGAAGGACATACAATAGTTTATTGGACAGCAAGAGGAACAAAAACTGGTCTAAATTGGTTTAAAGTAACTCTAGAACAATTAGATAATTGGAACTGCAAATACCATGAATTAAGAATGGGAAAACCTAGTTATGATTTATTTATTGATGATAAAAATATTAATTCTGAATCATTCTTTGAATCGAATTAGAATAATTATTTATATTTTTCTGAATCTAAATTTAATAATTCATCTTCTGTTAAATAACCTAACCATTTGTCACCATTTTCTACATTTTCATAGTCTATGTACCATGGACCACCATCTGTAAAATGATATGCATTAACTTTATTCCGATCGTTATAATAGCCTATAAGGTAATTATAAGATTTGTCAATTTCACCTATTTCATTATCATCACACCATTTCATTCTGTGTAACCATTGAGGACTTTCTTTAGATACAGTTTCAGGATTTAAATTTCTAGTTGAATTATGAGAACAATTGAATAACATTAGGCTAGACCAATTTTTCCTTGGATAAAATTCCTGTGGTTTTCCATTCATTTTTAAATTAGATTTACATGTTGTATATTCATGTTTTACACAGCTTAAGGCATAGCTACTGTTAGCATATTTTTCATAAATTTCATTTACATCACATTGCCATAAAAAATCATTATCACAAAATAATGCCCATCCTTTGTAATTATTTAGATATGGAACTAAAAATCTTGTATATGTAAATTCAGTTGATCCTGTATTTTCATCTCTATAAAATATCCCTTTCTCTATTAAATCTTTTTTATTTAATTTTACTATTTTTATATTTTTATTAAATTTTCTAATCGATCTTACACAAACTTCATAAGCCAATTTTTGACCATAATTAGACGAATCATATCCAATATAAATTGTAAGATTATTATTCATTTAATTAATTTAAAAATTTGTTTTTAATTAATTTTAAATGAATGGTATTCTATTAAATAATCTAGAAGATTGCGAATTTTCGTCTAACCCTTTTTTACATAGAAAATTCAAACTATTTGAAGATAATTTATGTGATGAATTAATAAAAAATTTTACAAAAATTAAAAATAATATGAACAGGTTTGATGGGATTTCTCAATCAAGATTTATGATTTGTTTAAGTGGTGATTCATTAAGTGGTATAGATTTTGCTAAATTTAATTTTTTAAAGGAAATAGAGCCTTTGAACACTTTATTATTAAATTATCATTTTTTTATACTTCCTATTCTTAATAAAAAATATGGATTTAGTGATAATTTTAAATACCAAATCAATTTAGTTTATGATACTAAAAACTATGAAATAGGCCCTCACACTGACAGCTATAATAGAAAAATTACAAACATTGTATACTTAGTATCACAAAATGATAAAGGTAAAAAAATAGGTGTTTCATTGTATAAAGATTTGATTAATAGACATCAATATAAATGGGAGAAAACACATTATTCATTCGATAACTTTGAGAAGATAGATAGTGTTCCATTTTATCCAGGTTCCTCAATTGATTTTAAAGTATCAAATGAATCATTTCATGGACTAAAATCAATAGATGAAGATTGTGAAAGAATGAGTATACAATCAATGATTTGGAAATAGTATTTTAATTCTCACAAAATAATATATATTTAATTAATATTAATTTCATAAAAAAATAGTTTTCTATGAAATTATATAATGTCAGAAAATAGTGAAATATTGTCAAAAAAACTGTATAACCGTAAATGGGTAAATATTTCTTTATTTGGTCCATATAGAGATAGTTGTTTTAGTGGAGAAGGTAATAAATTTGTTTTTTCATCTAAATTTGAAGATCAATATACAATGTTTGCCAATTTTAATTATAATTTAAAAAAATGGGAGTTAGAAGATCATAAAATTGATTTTACTGGATTAGTTAAGTTGAGTTATGATGGTAGTACATTAATAATTGGAAATAAAGAAGAAAATAAAGTAAAAGTATTTAGGTTAATTGAAGATAAATGGACTCAAGTTGGATTAGATTTTATTGGTGATAATGGAAGTAATTTTGGATGTAGTATTGCAATTAGTTTTGATGGATCTAGAATTGCTATTGGATCAAAATATGATAGTAATTCATATAATAATAATGGATCAGTTAGTATATTTGAACTAAGAGATTCAAATTGGTTTAGATTAGGAGAAAAGTTAGAAGGTGAAACAAATAATGAAGAGTTAGGTTTATCAATTGACATTAATTCTGATTTATCTAGATTAATTATAGGATCAAATAGTAATATTGTAAGAACCTATGGTTACAACGGTAAATTATGGGTTAAAAATTTAAATGATATAAACGGAGTTAATGGAAGTAATTTTGGACATAGTGTTTCAATGAATGAAATAGGAGATCTAATTGCAATCGGATCTCCGGGTTCGTCTGATACTGATACAAGCAGTCCTCGAGGCGATGTTTATATCTATAAAATTGTTGATGGAAATTGGGAATTAACTAAAAGAATTAACAATGATAATTCAGAAGGATTTGGTTCATGTATTAGATTAAATGAAAATAGTGATAAGATATTTATATCTGCTAAAAAGAGTAGTAAAGGCAAGGGAAAGGTATTTTTTTATAAAAAATCATCAAATGATTGGGTAGAATTTGCAGAATCATTAGAAGGAGAAAATGAAGGAAATGAATTTGGAACAAATATTTCTATAAATGGAAGTGGAGAATTACTATCTGTAGGAGGAAGAATAGGAGCAAATATTTATTTTCCTTCTGTAAATTCAAAATTAAAAATATTTAAGCTTATAAAAAATGTAGAAATTATTAGTCCTCCAGCTCCTCCAATACCAGAGCAAACAAATAGGGATATAGCACCTGAAGAAAGTATAGAACCTGAAGTAGTTGAAGAAGAAGATCAAGAATATAACGATGAATCAGATACTATAACTGAAACAACTGATAAAAAATGGTATGAAGAAATTATAGAAAAAATAAAAAATAATAGAGATTATCAAGTATTAGCTGGTTTAGGAATATTATTTTTAATACTATTTTTTATTCTATTATCTAAAAATTCTGCAAGTCGAACTGGTGATTTAGAAGTATTTGATACCCATCCACCAGTTGTTTAATTAATTTTCTATATCAATTTAATGTCCAATAAAAATAATATAGTATTTCTAAAAAATGATTTTGCAAAGATAGAACAAATTGAGACCTTTTCAAATGTTCAATACATTGGAAGAGAATGTAGAGAAAACGAAAAAGAAGAAATACATAGTTGTGTTGCAAGAGGACCTACAAGAAAAATGTGTCATAGAAAATGTGAAGAAATTCCAGAACCTAAACAGGAAGAAATAATTGTAGAAGAAGAAGATGATGTTTATGACGAAATAAATGATGAATTGGAAGAATTTGTAAATTTAGATAAA
>MDTB01237502.1_pt1 | contig 14464 bp, 16 predicted proteins | sample 811161 | NCBI WGS metagenome assembly MDTB01 (sample SAMN05326650, study PRJNA326480) | marine metagenome | isolation source: seawater | place: Mediterranean Sea | collected 2009
GATAAGAGGTGAAAATGAATTTGATGGAGAGTTTCCTACATTAAATGATGGTCTAAGGGGAATGTTATTTATAGAAAAAGCAGTTGAATCACACCAACAGGGTAATAAATGGGTAAAATTAAATTAAAATGAAGACTATAAAAGGACCTGCAGTATTTCTTGCTCAATTTGTAGATAAATCTGAACCATTTAATACTCTTGATGGAATATGTAAATGGGCATCTGAATTAGGATATAAGGGTATTCAAATTCCAACATGGGAAAGTTCATTAATTGATTTAGATAAGGCATCTGTGAGCCAAGATTATTGCGATGAACTAACTGGAAAAGTCAGATCGTATGGGCTAGAGATAACTGAATTATCTACTCATCTTCAAGGGCAGCTTATAGCAGTGCATCCTGCATATGATTTGATGTTTGACAATTTTGCACCTGATAATTTAAAAAAAAATCCTAAAGAAAGAACAAAATGGGCAATAGAAACAGTAAAAAAGGCAGCATTTGCAAGTAATCGACTTGGATTAAAGTCTCATGCTACTTTTTCAGGTGCATTACTATGGCATACATGGCATCCATGGCCTCAAGCTCCCAAAGGATTGGTTGAAATGGGGTTTGAGGAATTGGCTAAAAGATGGCTTCCAATTTTAAATGTATTTGATGATAACGGAGTCGATGTTTGCTATGAAATACATCCAGGAGAGGATCTTCATGATGGTGTAACATTTGAACGTTTTCTTAAGGCTACAAATAACCATAAAAGAGTAAATATATTATACGATCCAAGTCATTTTATACTTCAGCAGCTAGACTACATAACATATATTGATCATTATCATGAATTTATAAAGTCTTTTCATGTAAAAGATGCTGAATTTAATCCTACAGGTAAGAAAGGATCATTTGGCGGTTATCTAGACTGGGCAGAAAGAGCAGGTAGGTATAGATCTTTGGGAGATGGTCAAATTGATTTTAAAACCATTTTTTCAAAATTAACTCAGTACGGATGTGATGTATGGGCAGTCTTGGAATGGGAATGTTGTATTAAAAGTCCCGAACAGGGAGCAACTGAAGGGGCAAAGTTTATTCAAGATTTAATAATCAATTGTACAGATAAAAAATTTGATGATTTTGCTGGTGGTAATCTAAATGATGATGACTTAAAGAATATTTTAAATATATAGATATGAACAAAATAACTATTTTAATTTTCATTTTTATTTCGGGTCAAGCTATTTCTCAAGAATCAGATTGGAAATATCTATTTAATGGAAGTTCTCTCGAAGGATGGCATAAATATAAAAGTGATAAAATGAGTGATGCATGGTATATAGAAAATGGTGAACTTATTTTAAAATCTAATAATGACAATATTAGCGGAGGCAACGATATTTTATATGAAAAAGAATTTTCAGATTTTGAATTATCCCTAGAATGGAAAATACCAAAAGGAGGAAATAGTGGTGTATTTTTCAATGTAGTTGAAATTGAAGAAGTTGATGCACCATGGAAAACTGGGCCAGAAATTCAAATTTTAGATAATGATTATTTCTTTGACACAACTCAACCAAATTTGATAGATTATTTAAAAAAAATTGATATTAAAAACGAAAGGTTAAGCAATTATCATAAATCCCCTGCACTATATGACCTTAAACCTATCGGAGAAATAAAATATAATCCTCACGGTGAATGGAATCATCTAATTTTGAGGATTGATAATAAAAAGAATGAAGGATCGATTACTTTAAATGGTCAATTTGTATATTCTTTTCCGCTTTCTGGTGAAGATTGGGAGAAATTAATTTCAAGATCTAAATTTAGTTCTGATATTTATTTTTATGGATTAAAACCTGATCATACTTTTTACACTTTCGCTCCATATTTTGGTAAATTTAAATCTGGTAAAATAGGGTTACAAGATCATGGATGGAATGTAAGATTTAGAAATATTAAAATTCGAGAATTATAATGAAGTATTTGCTTTTAATTCTTCTAGTATTGAATTTGTCAATTTATTCTGAAAATAATAAGCCTGATTGGATATACATATTTGATGGGGAAAGTTTTGATGGATGGCACCAATATAATAGCAATGAAATTGGTAGTCAATGGTCTATAGACAGTGGTGAATTAATCTTTACAAATAATAAAGAAACAAAACAGGACCTGGTTACTATTAATGAATTTGAAAACTTTGAACTTTCTATAGAATGGAATATTTCAAAAGGTGGAAACAGTGGAATTTTTTATGGAGTAAAAGAGTTCCCTGAACTAGATGAGGCATACAAATCAGGCCCAGAAATTCAAGTATTAGATAATGAAAACTTTTTTACTGCAACAAAACTTCATAGAAGCCCATCTTTATATGATTTAGTTGGGCCTGATGAAAAAAATGTCAAAATTAATCCTCATGGAGAGTGGAATCATTTATTACTCAATATTGATCACAGAAATAATTTAGGTACTGTAATTATGAATGGAACATTTGCTTTTTCTTATCCATTGCGTGGAGCAGACTGGGATAAGCTTGTTTTAAAATCTAAATTTAATGACAAGGATTACTATGTAAATAAAGGATTAGATAATGAATTTCTAGCATTTGGAGCATTCAAATCTGGAAAAATAGGTTTACAAGATCATGGAAGCGATGTTAGATTTAGAAATATTAAAATTAGATATTTATATTAACTAGCTTTATAAAGTATTAGAAGAATTTTCTAAACTAACTGAGTTTATTGATAAATTTCAAAGAAAATTCGAAAATTACAAACAGTAATATGATTTATTCAATGACAGGCTTTGGAAGAGATGAAAAGCTGATTAATAATTATAATATAATCGTTGAAATCCGTGCACTTAATTCAAAGTCACTTGATATGAATTTAAAAATTGATGATTCACTCTCTTTTGTTTATGATTATATCAGAAAATCAATTAATCAAAAAATTAATAGGGGTAAAGTTGATGTTTCAATTACTATTAATAATTCTAGTAACCGATTAATTATCCCATTCGACAAATTAAAAATTAAAAAATATTTAAAGGAACTCAAAAAAGATTTTGAAGTTAATGAGTCTGATATAATATCAAATTTATTTACTAATTATAAACTATTAAGCTCTGATATTAACATTAGTAAAAACGAAAAGAAAAAGGTTAAAGAAGTGATAGATAAATCTATTAATAAGTTAATCAGATATAGGCTTAAGGAGGGTAAGGCTATTGAACAGGACCTTAAAAAAAGTGTTTTAAAATTAGAAAACTACATTAAAAAAATCAGTTCATTTGAATCATTAAGAATTAAGGAGAAAAAGAATAAGTTTCAAAATTATTTTAAAGAACTTAAAAATGAGTATGATAAATCTAGACTTGAACAAGAAATTATATATTACATTGAAAAATTTGATATTAATGAAGAAATAATGCGGTTAAAAAATCATTTAAAATTTTTCAATTCTGAAATTAACTCAAGATATGCAAATGGAAAAAAGCTATCATTTATTTCACAGGAAATAGGGAGAGAAATAAATACAATTGGTTCAAAAGCTAACTATTTTAAGATTCAAAGCTTGGTAGTTAACATGAAAGAAGAAAATGAAAAAATAAAACAAAATATTTTTAACATATTATAATGAATAATAAACTTATTGTTTTTTCAGCTCCATCTGGTTCTGGTAAGACTACTTTAGTAAAATATATTTTAGAGTCTTTTAGTGATATTGAATTTTCAATTTCTGCAACTTCAAGAAAATCAAGGGGTGATGAAAAAAATGGTAAAGATTACTATTTTCTTAGTAGTGAAGAATTTAATAATAAAGTTAAAAATGATGAATTCATAGAATACGAAGAGGTTTATAAAGGATACTTCTATGGTACGCTAAAATCTGAAATAGATAGAATTTGGAAAGATAATAAAATAGCAATCTTTGATATTGATGTTGTTGGGGGTGCTAATATTAAGAGTATGTTCCCTAATGAGACTCTGTCTGTATTTGTCATGCCTCCAAATATCCAGATATTACAACGGAGATTAGCAGAAAGGGGTGATGTATCTCAAAAAGAGATTGATACGAGAACAAAAAAAGCTGAAAGTGAACTAGATTATGCATCAAAATTTGATTTTATTATCATTAATAACGATCTTGAAGAATCAAAAAAAGTAGCCTATACCAAAATTAAAGAATTTATAAATGAGTAATGTAGGTCTTTACCTAGGTACTTTTAATCCTATACATAACGGTCACGTTATATTAGCTAAATATTTTTCTGAAATTCCTGAATTAGATGAAGTTCTAGTTGTCTTAAGCCCTCAAAGTCCATTTAAAAGAGGAAACGATTTAATAGATGATCTAGATAGATTAAAAATGGCAGAAACTGTATTTAAAAAGTATAGAAATATAAAAGTATCCGATATTGAGTTTAAAATGTCTAAACCTAATTTTACAATTGATACTTTAAAAGAGTTCAAAAAAAGACATAAATATGATAATTTGATACTATTAATTGGAGAGGATAACCTAGTAGGGTTTAATAAATGGAAAGATTATAAGAAGATAATTGAAATTGCTGAAGTTTATGTTTATCCTAGAAATACAAACCAGAAAATTCCAGATGAAATTATAACAAACTCTAATATTAAACTTGTTGATGCTCCAAAAATTAAAATTTCAAGTAGTCAAATTCGAGAGTTAATAAAATCAAAAAAAAGTATTGATACATTAGTTCCAAAAGAAGTTCTGAGGTTTTTTGAATTAAATAAATAAGCTTTTTATCAATTTAACTAACTTTTTGGTTAATTCTTCCCTTGAAAGTGACTCTATATTTTTGGGTATATCCTTTTTATAATTTCCATTTAGCCAGTTATCATACTCTTTCTTGATAAAATTGCTTACCTCTATAAAATTATCACTACTAGCATTAAAAGATTTTAAAGAATATTTTAAGAATGCATTTGACTCATCTGCAATATTTGAAAAATTTATAATTGGTGAGCCAGAAGCTAAATACTCTGATAGTTTTCCGGAAATCATGTCAGTTTCTTCAGTATTTACATAATTAAAATTAATTAATAAATGTGAGGATTTTATGATTTTAATTGCTTCTTCATGTATTACATATCCTTTGTCAATAAAATGAATTTTTTTTGAGTAAAGTTCTTTAATTTCGTTATCTATCTTACCAGCAAAAGTGAAAATCATATTAAGATCTTTATAATTATCTTTTAAAAAGCCTAATACACTATAAAAAGCTTTATAGTTGTGATTCTTAGAAAGAATACCGGTAAATACAATATTATACTTATCAGGTTTATTTTCATAAATTTTATCATAAACTGATTTATCATATCCGTTATAAATTTTATAAATTTTCTTTGAATTAATTAGTTTCTCCTTTATAATATTATGATATCTATCTCCAACTGTGGTCAATATAGCATCTGCATTATTAAGTACATCTAATTCATATTTTTTATCTAAATTTTTAGAGTAATTAAATCTAAATTTATTTTTTAAATAAAAAATTTCTGTCCAAGGATCTCTTAAATCTACCATCCACTTAAGTTTAAAATTTTTATAAATTTTATTACCAATTAGATGAGTTGAATGAGGTGGACCTGTTGTAATAACACAATTAATTTTTTTACTTTGAATTAATTGCTCAGCTTTTTTGTAAGCAAAGTATTTCCAACCAATCCTAGCATCTGGAATAAAAAAATTTAGTCTAATAAATGATGTTATTTTATCAAAAAATGATTGAACTGGGATATAAGACTGAGGTATTGCTTTTGTCTTACTCCCCGACTTAAATAATGAATATAATTTCAAAATTTCAAAGCTATATGTTTTATACGTTTCTATATTTTTTACCTCATTTTTAAGTGAGGTATCAATTAAATTATAAGATGCATTTTTAGGATTAACAGTCAAAACTATTGGATTATGGCCTTGCTTTTTAAGATATTTAGCAAAAAACACCCACCTTTGAACACCAGAACCACCTGATGGCGGCCAATAATATGTAATAATTAAAATATTTAATTTACTCAAACTAATCTAATTTTAGTTGAACTCCAACCCCAAATACTTCTCTTACTTGAAGTCTTGAAATAGCATTATCATCATAAATAAGTTGAATAATTAATTGAGTTGAAAGAATAGGGTTAACATCTACATCAATTTGGACTAAATAATCTAAATCAATATTTGAAGCAGACTCAAGATAATTAGAAAACAACTTTAGATCTTGCTTATATTTAACATTTTCTAGTAAATTCCCCTCAGAGTGGAAAGTAATATTAGCACCAAGTTCATATCTAGATGATTTATCAGGTAAAACTCCAAAATAAGTTTCACCAACCGACAAATCATTTGTAAATTTTTTACTAACTAAGATTAATCTTGAAGCAATTGGAGAATAATTTAACCAAAGCCTTTCATCTTTTTTCCAAAGGAAACCAGAGCCCAACTGAAAATATGCAGGGGAAAAAATCTTGGTTGTTAGATCACGTATCTCATTATTTTCTGAATCTTTACTGTATCTATATCCATTTCCAATTTGAGAAGTTAAGTTAAAAAAAGCTGAAAAAGATAAATTTTTGGTAAACTCTTTACCTATTATTGATTGTATTAAAATTCTATCATCAATCTTTCTTGCAAATGGTGCATTTTTATATTTAGCTAATCCATAGGCAGACTCAACATTAGTTAACCAGTTCCAACCTCTATCCTCATACTCCCACTCATAATCAAATTTTATTGTAGCAGAGAAATTGTTAGTTCCCCCACCTGCCCAATCACTAAAGCCTGTTTGATTTAGTAAAACCGTAACATTACCTCTGGTAGACCAAAGAGAATCTTTTTGTGATTCTTCTTGAGAAAAAGCATTAAAAGAAATTATAAAAAAAATTATGAGAAAAATTTTCTTCATGAAATGATTAAAGAAATCCTAATTCAAGTTTTGCCTCTTCACTCATCAAATCTTTTGTCCATGGCGGATCAAATGTAATTTCAACTTCTGCTGTTTTAACCTCATCAATTGATCTTATTTTTTCTTCAACTTCTTTTGGTAATGATTCTGCAACTGGACAATTAGGTGATGTAAGGGTCATTAATATTTTCACATCATTGTCCTCATTAATAAACACATCATATATTAATCCTAATTCATAAATATCGACAGGTATTTCAGGGTCAAAAATTGATTTTAATTCTTTAACAATTTTTTCACCTAAATCTTGAGTATTAATTTTTATCATTTTACTTTTTTGCTTGATATGCTAGAGCATATATTTTGATCTGTTTTACCATTGAAAGCAGACCATTTGCTCTTGTCTGTGAAAGATGACTATTTAAACCTATTTTCTCTATAAAATCTATCTCTGCAGCAATTATATCCTCTGGTTTATGGCCAGAAAAAACTCTTATTAAAAGGGATATAATTCCTTTTGAAATGATTGCATCACTATCAGCTTCAAATATAACAATGTTATTATCAAAAGATGAGTTTAACCAAACTTTACTTTGACAACCTCTAATAAGGTTAGAGTCAATTCTATAATTATCATTATATTCAGGAAGATTTTTTCCAAGGTCGATAAGATATTGATACTTTTCTGACCAATCTTGAAAAAAGTCAAACTCATCGATAATTTGATCTTGTATTTGTTGAATACTTAGCACAGTTAAAATTAAGCAATTATCCCAACATATTTGATGCTTTTTTTAATGCATCAATAAACAAGTCAATTTCACTTTTTGTATTGTAAAATGAGAAGGAAGCTCTTACTGTCCCTGGAATATTAAAACGATCCATTATTGGTTGAGTACAATGCTGGCCTGTTCTTACAGCAACTCCATATTGATCAAGTATAGAGCCAATATCTGACGGATGATGATTACCTAGATTAAAAGAAATAACAGATATTTTATCATCTACATCTCCATATATTTTAATTTTCTCAATTTTTTTAAGGTTTTTTGTAGCATAATCTAAAAGTTCTTTTTCATATGATTCAATATTATTGAAACCAATTGAGTTCATATATTCTATAGCAGCACCAAAACCAATAACACCAGCAATATTAGGTGTTCCAGCTTCAAATTTATGAGGTAGATCTGCATATTCAGTTTTGTTAAAAGTCACAGTAGATATCATCTCACCTCCACCTTGATAAGGCGGAAGAGAATCTAGTAACTCAGATTTTCCATATAAAAATCCTACCCCTGTTGGACCACATAATTTATGAGCTGAAGCAACATAATAATCAACATCTAATTCCTTAAGGTTAATTTTAAAATGAGCAGCTCCCTGAGCTCCATCAATTAAAACTCTAGTATTATTTTTATGAGCAAGATTAATAATTTCCTCAACTGGATTTATAATGCCTAATGTATTTGAAACATGATTTATAAAAACAAACTTCACTCTAGGAGTAAGCAATGATTTATATACTTTCATATTGAGGGTTCCATCATCGTTAATTGGTATTACTTTAAGTTTTGATCCAGTTTTTTCACACAACATCTGCCATGGTACAATATTGGAATGATGCTCCATCTCTGATACAATTAATTCATCATTTTCAGAAATCAATTTTTCAAGACCCGATGAAATTATATTTATTCCATGGGTTGTCCCTGAAGTAAAGATTATTTCATGTTCATGAGAAGCTCCAAAATGATTTTTAATTATAGTTCTAGAATTTTCATATTTATCTGTAGCGTCTGCACTAAGTGAATGTAAGCCTCTATGAATATTTGAATTATATTGTTGATAGTAATCTGTGATTACATCAATTACTTGATTGGGAGTTTGTGAAGTTGCAGCATTGTCAAAGTAAATTAAGTCAGTATTATTAACCTTTTTACCTAGTATAGGAAAGTCTTCTCTTATTTTGTAAACATCTAACATTTAAAGATCAAAGCCTAAGTCTACACCTAGCTTTTTTGATATTAGTGAGTTAATTCTTTTCTTAAGACTAGGAATATTGACACTTTTAAGAATACTATTTGCAAATCCATATGTAAGAAGTGCAATAGCTTCTTTCTCTGGAATACCTCTTGATTTAAGGTAAAAAAGTGCTTCTTTGTCAAGTTGACCAATTGTACAACCGTGAGAACATTTGACATCATCAGCAAATATTTCTAGTTGAGGTTTAGAGTTGACCTTAGATTTGTTATCAATTAAAATATTATTATTTTGTTGAAATGCATTTGTTTTTTGTGCAATTTGTTCTACTAGTATTTTTCCATTAAAAACACCAACAGATTTTTCAGAAAAAATCCCCTTATAATCCTGATGGCTTTCACAATTTGGTTGAGCATGGTTTACAAGTGTATTGTGATCAACAAGTTGATCTCCTTCAAGAATTGTAAGACCTTTAAGTGTAGATTGTATATTCTCTCCTTTATGATAAAAATTTAAATTGTTTCTAGTTAATTTTCCTCCAAAGGAAAAAGTATGAACTCTTACGTTGCTATCCCTTTGCTGATCAATAAATGTATTATCAATTAAATGAGATGTTTCAAGGTCATTCTGAATTTTATAGTAATCAACAAATGAATTTTTTTCAGCATATATCTCTGTCAAAGAATTTGTTACACCTTCATGAGATTTTAAACTTTGATGTCTTTCTATAATTTCAACTCTGGCATTTTCCTGAACTATAATTACATTTCTTGGTTGAAGCCAAAGTGGTTTATTTTTCCCTGTAGAAAAATGTAATATTTGAACAGGGTCTTCAGGTAAAACAGATTTAGGTATGTAAATGTATGCACCTTCCTGAGTATATGAGGTATTTAATGAAGCTAAACTTTCATTATCAGGTACAATTTTATTAAAGTATTTATTTATTATAGTTTGATACTTCTTTTTTGACAAAGCGGCAGATAATACACATATGTCCATCCCATCATGAGTAGTATTTGATAAGAATGGATTAAAAACTCCATCAACAAAAATTATCTTGAATGAATCAATATCATTAATTGAATATTTTTTTATATCCTTAATGCCGATATTTGGATTTCTTTTTACAGATAAACTATAGTCTTTGTTTACAATTGATCTTAATGATGTATACTTCCAAAGTTCATCTTTTTTTGTAGGGAAGCCCTTATTTTCAAATCTTTTTAGGGCATTTCTTCTATCAATGTGAACTGGATTTTCGAGGTCTAGATCTTGCTCAAAAGCAATGAAAGAATCCAATATTTTGTCTTGAAAACTCATTTTAATTAATTACTTTTTTTTAGCCAGTCATATCCAACTACTTCAATTTTTTTTGCAAGGTCTTTACTCCCTGTTTTAACAACTTTACCATCCATAATTACATGTACCTTGTCAGGCACAATATAATCTAGTAGCCTTTGATAATGTGTAATTACAAGAACTGAGTTTTCATCATTACTACACTTCACAACACCATTTGCAACTATCTTTAAAGCATCAATGTCTAACCCAGAGTCTGTTTCATCTAAGACTGCCAATTTTGGCTCCATCATTGCCATTTGAAAAATTTCATTTCTTTTTTTTTCACCACCTGAGAAGCCCTCATTCAAAGATCTTGATAAAAAATTTGAGTCCATATCTAGTAGGTTTGCTTTCTCTCTAATTTTTTTTAACATCTCGCTAGAAGACATATCATCAAGTCCTTTGGATTTTCTAGTTTCATTAATGGCTGTTTTAATAAAATTTGTCACGGTTACACCAGGGATTTCAACTGGATATTGAAATGACATAAAAACCCCTTCATGAGCTCTTTCATCAGTACTTAATTCATTTATTTCCTTATTATCAAAATATATTGAGCCTTTAGTGACTTCATAGTCTTCATGTCCTGAAATAACATTAGCAAGAGTACTTTTACCAGAGCCGTTAGGACCCATTATGGCATGTATCTCACCCTTTTTTATTTTTAGGTTTATACCTTTTAAAATTGACTTGCCGTCTATTTCACAATGTAAATTGTCTATTTCTAGCATATTTTTTAACCAACTGATCCTTCTAAGGATATTTCTAATAATTTTTGAGCTTCAACAGCAAACTCCATGGGTAATTTATTTAATACTTCTTTACTAAATCCATTAACAATTAGCGCTATAGCCTTCTCCGTGTCAATCCCTCTTTGATTACAATAAAAAATTTGATCCTCACCAATTTTACTAGTAGAAGCTTCGTGCTCAATTTGAGCAGATTTATTTTGAGCCTCGATATATGGGAAGGTATGTGCACCACAATTATTTCCCATTAATAATGAGTCACACTGAGAAAAGTTTCTTGCATTGTCTGCCATCGGTGATATTTTAACTAATCCTCTATAACTGTTTTGCGATTTTCCAGCTGAAACTCCTTTTGATATAATTGTGCTTTTTGTGTTTTTTCCAATATGTATCATCTTTGTTCCTGTATCAGCTTGCTGAAAATTATTAGTAACTGCGATTGAATAAAACTCACCAATTGAATCATTTCCTTTCAATACACATGATGGATATTTCCATGTAACTGCCGAGCCAGTTTCAACTTGAGTCCATGAAATTTTTGATCTGTTGTGACAAATACCTCTTTTGGTTACAAAATTAAATACTCCACCAATACCATCTTTGTCACCTGGAAACCAATTTTGAACAGTTGAATATTTTATTTCAGCGTCGTCTAATGAAATTAATTCTACAACTGCAGCATGAAGTTGATTTTCATCTCTTGATGGAGCAGTACATCCTTCAAGATAACTTACATAACTTCCTTCATCAGCAATTAATAAAGTTCTCTCAAATTGACCTGTTCCAGCTTGGTTTATTCTAAAGTAGGTTGATAATTCCATTGGGCATTTTACTCCTTTAGGAATATAACAAAATGATCCATCTGAAAAAACTGCAGAATTTAGTGCTGCAAAGTAGTTGTCCCTTTTTGGAATAACACTTCCTATGTATTTTCTGACAAGTTTAGGGTGATTTTTTATTGCGTCTGAAATTGAACAAAAAATTATTCCTTTTTCTTCTAGAGTATCCTTAAAGGAAGTAGCAACTGAAACAGAGTCAACAACAACATCCATTGCCACTCCACTAAGTCTTTTTTGTTCGTCAATCGAAATTCCAAGTTTATTAAAAGTTTTAATAAGCTCAGGATCAACTTCATCCAGTGACTTTAGATCTGGCTTTTTTTTTGGAGCTGAATAATAAGAAATTGCTTGATAGTCGGGTTCTTTATATTTTAGATTTGACCAAGTTGGTTTTTTCATTCCCTTCCATATTTTATATGCATCCAGCCTCCATTCTGTCATCCATTTTGGTTCATTCTTCTTTTTTGAAATAGCTATTACTATTTCCTCACTAAGGCCTACAGGAAATGTTTCAGAATCAATGTCTGTATAAAAACCATATTCATACTCTTTGGTCTCAAGTTGTCTCTTTAATTCCTCTTCAGTGTAAGCCATTGTTATCCTTTTAGATTATGGCAAATATACGATTAAATCAAAGTTTTTTAAATATTTTTAAGTGTTAATAAATCTATAATTATCTTAGAATTTATAACCTTATTTAACAGATCATTTAGCTTAAATTTGAAAAATGAATGAAAATAGTAATCTTTCTAATATTAGTGAGGTTGAGCTTATAAAAAAAATTACTGAGTCCTTCAAAAATAAAAGAAAGTCAACAATTATTGATATTGGAGATGATGCTGCATTATTAAAGTTTGATAAAACCAATGTTACAATCTCACAAGATATATTAGTTGAAGGTGTCCATTTTGATTTATCATACGTACCTCTAAAACATTTAGGCTATAAGAGCGTAGTAGTTAATATTTCAGATATTATATCGATGAATGTAAAACCATCACATATTTTGGTCTCAATTGCAGTTTCAAATAGATTTAAAATTAATGCTCTTGAAGAGTTATATGAAGGAATTAATTTGGCTTGTAAAAATTATAACATTGATTTAATTGGAGGAGACACTACATCTTCAAACAAGGGTTTGATGATATCTGTTACTTGTATAGGTAATACAAAAAGTAAAAAAATTACCAAAAGAAGTGGTGCTAAAGTAGATGATTTATTAGTAGTATCAGGTGACTTAGGTGCAGCTTACATGGGTCTTCAAGTTTTGGAAAGAGAAAAGAATGTTTTTGAAGTTAACCCGAATTCTCAACCTGATCTTAGTCAATACACATACTGTATTCAAAGACAATTAAAGCCTGAGGCTCGTGTAGATGTTATTAATTATCTAGAAGAGTTACAAATTATTCCAACTTCAATGATAGATATTAGTGATGGCCTATCAACAGAGATTAATCATTTATCTTCAGCGTCAGGATTATCATTTCATATTATTGAGGATCAAATTCCAATATCTGATAATACAAAAAGTACATGTGAAGAATTTAAAATTGACACCTCTATAGCTTCACTCAATGGAGGTGAAGACTACGAGCTTTTATTTACTACTTCAAAAAAAAATTTAAAAAAAATTCAACAATCTCAATACCTGTCAGTTATCGGTAATTGCATAAATAAAAAGAATGATAATTGTATGATTACAAATTTAGGTCAGAAAATTAACATTAATAGTTCTGGTTGGGATTCTTTTAATAGTTAATAATTAATAATTAACCAAGGGCTACATCAAGTGTCATCATTATTATAAATCCACCTATGAAACCTAGAGTTGCAATATCAGTGTATTTATCTAACTGAGTTTCAGGTATCACTTCTTCAACTACAACAAATATCATAGCTCCTGCAGCAAAGGCTAAGGCGTATGGAAGTATAGGTATGAAAAAGGTAACAGCAAGTGCACCAACAACGCCTGCAATTGGTTCAACTATTGCAGATAGCTGTCCATACCAAAAACTTTTCCGTTTACTTAATCCTGACCTTCTAAGTGGCATAGCAACAGCAATACCTTCCGGAAAATTTTGAAGACCTATACCAAATGCTAATACCACTGCTCCTGCAATTGATGCTTCAGGAATTCCAGCTGCGACTCCTCCAAATAAAACTCCTACTGCAAGACCCTCTGGAATGTTGTGCAGTGTTACAGCAAGTGTAAGAAGAGTTGTTCGCCTCCATGGAGTTTTAATTCCTTCTGGTTCTTTAAAATTTATGTGAACATGAGGAAGAATTTTATCAATTCCAAATATAAATAATGCACCTAGTCCAAAACCAATAGCTGCAGGCATAACTTTAATAAATCCTTCACCAGCGCTCATTTCAATTGCAGGAAATAATAGGCTCCAAAAGCTAGCTGCAACCATAACACCTCCAGTAAATCCTAGCATACCATCTAGAGCCATTCTACTCATTTTCTTAAATAAGAAAACAGTTGAAGCTCCTAGAGCAGTAACTCCCCAAGTAAAAAGAGTTGCATATAAAGCTCCAACAACAGGGTTTAAACTTGAAAAGTATTCAATTATTTGGTCCATCTTTGTATATTAGAAATCAATTCTGCAAAACTATAAAATTTAA
>MDTB01232208.1_pt1 | contig 14462 bp, 14 predicted proteins | sample 811161 | NCBI WGS metagenome assembly MDTB01 (sample SAMN05326650, study PRJNA326480) | marine metagenome | isolation source: seawater | place: Mediterranean Sea | collected 2009
AGCCATGGCTGATCTTCTGGCCTACATGCACACCTTGGATTGACACGGAAACCCCGGGATCCCCGTCAAATCGTCGTGGTTCTGGTGGAACCGGCGGGACCAATCAATGTTGGAAGCGTGGCCAGGCTCTGCGCCAATTTCAGCGTTTCCGCTCTGCGGCTCGTGTCGCCACGTTGCGATTCATCAGCAACAGAGGCCATCCGCATGGCCGTTCATGGACAGGACGTTCTTTCACAGGCGCAGGTGTTCAGTTCCCTGATCGATGCCATCAACGACTGTTCCCGCACTGTCGCAACCTGTGGCCGGCTGGATCACGGCGACATTCCTCTGCACAGTCCGGAATCAGCGCTGGGTTGGCTGATCGACAGGCCGGATGAGCAGGAGGGAGGTGCAGAACCGCTCGCTCTGGTGTTCGGACGTGAGGATCGCGGCCTGAGCAACAGTGAACTGCGTCTCTGTCAGAGGGTTCTGAGCCTGCACAGCTCGGAGACTTACCCATCGCTGAACCTCTCCCATGCGGTCGGCATCGTTCTGCATGAACTCAGACGGCTGCAACTGCTTGACGACAAGCCCGGACGTTGCAGCCCAGATCCCGCTCCAGCTCAGGACATGGATGATTGTCTCAACGATGCGGAAGATCTCTTGTTGGAGGCAGGCTTTCTGCTCGAGCACACGGCTGCAGCCCGAATGGGCAAGGTGAGGGACCTTCTCCAGAGAGCAACGACGCGGCGGGAAGAGGTCGCTCTGCTTCGAGGCATGGTGCGGCAGTTGCGATGGGCCATCCGCACCGAACGCTCCTAACCTCTGCTGGATCGAAAGAAGTCACCAGATTGACGAGCAGCCGTCCATCGAGGCGTAAGGCAGGCTGGGGAGGACCAGTCAGGCTGATGCTGCGCCTGATCCTGATGGGGATCGGACTCGGTGTCCTCACCGGTTCAGCCTTGAAAATGCTGGCTCCAAACGTCGCGCAGCAGACTTTCGCTCTGCCCGACTGGCTTCAGCAGCCATCCTGGTTGTCTCAACTTCTCCCCGGCACGCAGCAGGACAGCGTCTCCACTCCCGAAACGGCCAGCACAGAAGCTCCACCTCGCAAAACTGACGGATTACCACCTGGTCAATTCGCGCCGACGGAAGAGATCACAGCCCTATCCGGAAAGTGGAAGCAACTTGCGGCCCAACAGAACGATCTCAAGGCCAGTGCCTACATGCTGATCCTGGACGACGGGCGTTACGCGGCGATGAACCCGGAACGTCCGATGCCGGCCGCCAGCGCAATCAAGACTCCGGTGTTGCTCGCAGCACTCGAACTGATCGATTCAGGGGAACTTCACTGGAATGAACCTTTAACCCTGACGAAAGAGCTCGTCGGCGGCGGTGCCGGATGGATGGCCTCAAAGCCTGTGGGGAGCCGCTTCCCCACCCATGAGACAGCCACAGAAATGATCCGCATCAGTGACAACTCAGCCACGAACCTGATGATCGAACGGGCAGGTGGAATGAAGGCAGTCAACGCCAGATTCCAAGCTCTCGGGCTCCCCTCCACGGAGATCAACAACTGGCTTCCGGATCTCGATGGCACCAACACCACCAGCGCTCGCGACCTCAGCCGCTCAATAGCGCTTGTGGATACGGGCGAGAGCCTGAGCCTTCGGACCAGAGATCTGTTTCGCGACGTGATGGCGACTTCCGTCACCAACACACTTCTACCGACTGGGCTGCTGCAAGGCCTTGGAGGAGCCCAGGGAGCACCGGATCAAATGCTGGCTCGAAAGGGTTACAGGATCTACAACAAAACTGGTGACATCGGCATTGCTTACGCCGATGCAGGTCTGATTGAGCTGCCAGATGGTCGCCGCGCCGTTGCCGGTTTCCTGGTTCAAGGCCCCTTCAACGACCCCCGCTCCACCAATTTGATTCGCGCCATGGCCTCAGCCATGGCGCCCTATCTCAAACCGCAACCAGCTCCTCCTCGGACTCCCGCAGCACAACCAAAGGCCGAGAAGCCATGAAACGATCCATCCTTCTGACGGCAGCCTTCATCGCCCTGGCGCCAACAGCGCTTGTTCCTGTTCCTCCCGCCCTCGCCGATGTGGTGGACAGGATCCAGGAGGTGAGGCCTCTGCCAGGGGCTCTGAATGACGTTCTGATGGTGAACGACAACAACCCGGAGCTGATCAGAGAGGAAGGGATCCTGCTCTCGACGTTCCCGGGGAGCCACCCATCAGGTCTGAAGGTGACACTCAACGGTCGCTTTGACCTGTTCAGCCATCACGTGTACGCCGGCAACGAAGAAAGTCTCGACTCAACACTCTGGCTGGCCGTTCTCGCCGCACCGATCGGGAACAACCCAGTAACCCTGAAACTGCTGGAGGGCAGCACCTCGCTGTCTCAGGCGACCCGCCCGAACCAAACGGCAGCACCGTTCCTTCCGCTTCCCTCCATCATGCGGGAATCCGGGGACATCGTTGCAGCTGGTCCTGGCAGTCGTGTCGCCGGTGATCTGCTTCGGCGGCGAAGGGCCCCGGAGCTTTCAACAGAGCAATGGATGCTCCAACCGGGACAACCCAAGACCCTGATGGTGCTGCCGATTCCCGTCGCAGGCCTTGATCCACTGCTGAATGGTCGCAATCTGCAGCTGCGCCTGCACAGCTCCGGCCCTGTGGCCATTGCCACCCTGGCAGCATTCGGAGGCAAGGAGGCGCCACCATCCACCCAGCGGTGGAACGCGATGCTGACCAGTGGTGAGCTCAGCTCCAAGGAACACAGCCCGACTCCCCGTGGAACCAAAGGCAAGATCATTTATTCACGGGTCAGCGGCGTGCAGGTCGGCAGCGGTTGGCAGGCACGCCTGACCGATGAGGGAAAGGAGCATCTGGAGGTTCCGGCCAAACCTCTGTCGTGGCCGATCAGCAGCCTCGAACGCGGCACGTTGGGCACGGGCCAGGTTCAGACCGCTGAGCTCGAGGCGGCCTATCCAGACACAGCATGGGCGGCACACGGCAACTACGGCGTCGACTACGACCTCACGCTTCCGCTGATCAACAACTCAGACCGCACAAGGTGCATCGAACTCGCCCTGGAATCGCCACTGAAAAAAGACCGCCCTTCGACGGGCCTGTCGTTCCGAACCAGCCTCACGGGACCCGTCATGTTCCGTGGTCCCGTCGAGGTCAGTGGTCTGGATGCCAGCGATGGTTCACCGTTGGGACGTCAAACAGTCCATCTGGTGCTGCGTCAAGGACAACGCGGGCCCGCCCTGGGCCAACTCAAACTTGCGCCCGGTGAACAACGGGATGTACGCGTCCGTCTCATCTATCCCGCTGATGCCACACCACCCCAGGTGTTGACCATTCGGCCTGTGAAACAATCCAGGTCTTCTACTGACGAAAATCCGTGAGCGAATCCCGGAAGCGCAGGGTCTTCCCCTTCACGGCCGTGATCGGCCAAGAGGAGATGAAGCTTGCGCTTCTGCTGAACGTGATTGATCCCCGTATCGGAGGGGTGATGATCATGGGTGACCGAGGAACGGGCAAATCAACCACCATTCGTGCCCTGGCTGATCTGTTGCCAGAGATCGAGGTGGTTGCAGGTGATCCCTACAACAGCTCACCTGCTGACCCTGATCTGCAAAGCAGTGACGTGCGCCAACGCTTGGATCAGGGCGATCAGCTGATGACAGAACCAAAGCAGGTTCCCATGGTGGACCTTCCTTTGGGAGCCACGGAAGATCGCCTGTGCGGCACCATTGATATTGAGAAGGCCCTGAGTGAAGGTGTTCGCGCGTTCGAGCCCGGGCTGCTGGCCAAAGCGAACCGTGGTCTGCTGTACGTCGACGAAGTGAATCTGCTCGACGACCATCTGGTTGATGTGTTGTTGGACTCCGCTGCATCCGGCTGGAACACAGTCGAACGCGAGGGGGTCTCCGTACGGCATCCAGCCCGCTTCGTCTTAATCGGATCAGGCAATCCGGAGGAAGGTGAACTGCGTCCCCAACTGCTGGACCGTTTCGGGATGAGTGTGGAGGTGCGCACCGTTCGGGATCCCGAATTACGCGTGCAAGTTGTGGATCAGAGAACCGCATTTGACAGCGATCCTGATGGCTTCAGCACCGCTGTGGAGGCCAATCAAAATGCCCTGCAGCAACGCGTGGTGGATGCGCAGAAACGACTCGATCAAGTGACGATCGACGACGATCTCCGGTTGAGAATTTCAGCTGTCTGCGGTGAACTGGATGTTGATGGTCTGCGCGGAGACATCGTCACCAACCGAGCAGCACGAGCTCTGGCAGCCTTCGAAGGCCGCGACGAGGTCAGTGAAGATGACATCGCCCGCGTTGCCTCGTGCTGTCTACGCCATCGACTGCGGAAAGATCCTCTGGAACAGGTTGATTCCGGAGACAGAGTGGTGAAGATGTTCTGCAAAGTGTTTGAACGCAGTGAAAGCACTGACAGGGCAGAATTCGAACTTGCCCTGGCAGCCTGAGCTGCGTTGTGCGGATCCTCGGCATCGATCCTGGCCTCGCCAGGGTCGGATATGGGGTGATTGAAACCAGCCATGGTGAACAGCGGATGCTTGATTGCGGCATCATCCGCACGGATCAAGGCCGTCCCGATGGTCAAAGGATGGTAGAGATCGCAAGGGATTTACGCTTTCTGATCAGGGCCTGGAAGCCACAGCAAGCAGCGGTGGAAAAATTCTTTTTCTATCGCTCAAGCAACACCATCAATGTGGTTCAGGCACGTGGCGTCGTGATGATGACACTGGCGCGTTTCAACATACCGACGGTCGAGTTTGCACCCATGCAGATCAAGCTCACCCTCGCTGGATTCGGGCATGCGGAGAAAAATGAAGTTCTCGATGCCGTGATGCGGGAATTGAATCTGCAGGAACCACCGCGACCGGATGATGCTGCTGATGCTTTGGCCGTTGCCCTGACAGCGTGGTTTTTACGGTAATTGACTATAAAGAAAACCAATCATCACGAAAGTGCAGACCTAATAATACCGAAATGACGGCAAACTCATAGACTTCAACAGCTACTGTTTTTCATCCAAACGCTTCGACACTGACCCGGAAACCGCCAACCATCATCAATCGCAAAACTAAAATAGCCAAAACCCTTTGTGTTGGCACAACTAGACATGGCCACGTTTTTATTGACAGAACAATCAATCCAACCTTTCTTTCAATACAAGCGGGGCTTGATTGGATTCAGACCGATCCCACCAGCACCTTTCCTCATGCTCGGCGCAGAAGACGGTCTCATCAATCGAAAAACTGCAAAAATTTCAATTCATCACAATTCATACGAAATCCTCAGACCATAATAAAAGCGCCAACATTAAGCCACACAAAAATGCACACGCTCACGCACAATTAGCAACTTTCATTGCAACCAGGCCATGCGATCAAAACATCTTTACCTTCAGACCCAGGAGCAAACTCGCTGTTAAAAAGTGTCTCAACAAATCAACGATCTAGCAGCGCCATTGAATGATTAGCTTCACCGAGATGTTAAATTAATAAAAAATCTGATACGTCATCATGCCTTCAGCGCGCTCAACCAACAACAGCTTTCTTGACGCACTTGCAATCACCCTTGCATCTGCAGTCGTGATCACGGAAAGAATCGTCGTCCCAACCCTGTTGCTCAGCCTGAAACTTCTGGAGGAACTTATCTCTCAACAAGAAAAGCCTGAGAACGTCCCAATGAAAGAAATTGAAATCAAGACACAAGACTATGCTTACATCGAAGCACCAATCAGTGAAGAAACGCCTCCAAAAACATTCGCGCCTTGAACATCATCTGAGCCAAAGCCCATAACGAACGAAAACATACCGTCAATCAAATCGCGCAAATCCAGTCAACCGCGGTCAATCCTTGAGAAAGCCAGAAATCATCACACGAATGGAATGAACCGACAAATTCAAACCGATCAACTTTTCAAGCATTCCCAAATTCCAAGCAGAACGTCTTCAAGCCCAGCCAACAATCAACAGCCTTAAATTCCTTCGACTGATTGATTCAATCCGAAACATCCATTCTGCACAGTGATACCAAGCCACCTAAGACCTGAAAATGGTTAATCGCCGACTGCTCCCCTACAGACCTTGGGCATTTCGTGCTGCATGGACGAGGCTTGATCGATGCGATGAAACCGTCAACGAAAACGTGTCAATAAAAAGCCGGGAACAATGTGCCCGGCTGCCAAAAATTCCCCTAAACACTGTGTGGTGCTGTGCTCTTCGACGTCCTCCCTTTGACCACCTGAACCATAGTGTTGCCCAATGAACCTTTTTGTAACCGTTCCAGCAAAACCAAGCTGCATTTCCTCAATTCAGAACGATCGCATCCGTCCTTGGCATTGGCAGCTGTGAACCGCGACAAGAAACAGCTCCGACGCCATTTCAGGAGCCTGAGGACCGGACAACTCGACCTCTTTGACAGCATTCGAGCCTGCGTTGAAGCGGAATTGAGCAGTCGACGATGCATCGATGACAAGAACCGTTATCTGGCCATTTATTGGCCCCTTCCAGGTGAGATTGACCTCCGTTTTCTGAACCATCAGACAGCAGTCGCGCTTCCCGTTGCTGATGGTTCAGGGACCATGACGTTTCGAGAATGGGGCAAAACATCCCTCGAACCCGATGGTTGCAGCATCCCAGCGCCCAGTCAGGGTCCAGATCTTTTGGCATCCGAGATCTCTCTTCTTCTGGTCCCGGCACTGGCGATGGATCGCAGTGGAATCCGTCTTGGATACGGCGGCGGTTACTACGACCGTCTTCGTGCTCAGCAGCCATGGCGTTCCGTCCCTGCTCTTGGTGTTCTTCCCCAGATCTGCCTGACGACAACACCGTTACCCAGGGAGTCCTGGGATGTCCCCTTCGACGGGTGGATCACAGAACAAGGCACTGGCCTGACAGACCTCAAGTCCGCATCATGAGGATCCGTTGAAGAGATCTCAATGCGTTGGCTCACCTCCTGTGCAGTGCTGGCGGTTGCAATCGCGACACCAGTTCATGCCCATCAGATCGAGAGCGCACTGACCTATCTCGATGGTGACCTCGAACTCAGAAGCAACTTCTCGAACGGAACACCCGCAACCGGTGCTGTCGTGCGATTGCTCAACCCGGATGGCAGTGCCGGTGACATCCTTGGAACCACCGATGCGTCCGGGCAGATCCGACTGGATCTGAGCGATGTTCAGGATGGTCGTTACGACCTGCAGGTGGATGCGGGACCCGGCCATCGCGATTATCTCGACATCCCAGTCACCTCGGGGCGTGTAAAGCTTGATGATGTCGTTCAGAGCCCGCTCATGTTTCTGCTGGTCGGACTGCTGGTTAGCGTGCGCAGGCGACAATCCGGATCCGTCAGATGACCCTCAGCACTGGCAGCGAGGCACTTGACCGAATGGTTGAGCGCCTCGGGGGCACGGCTGATCCAAAACGACGCTACGAATACGTTCTCTGGCTTGCGAAGAAGCTTGATCCTCTACCTGCCGACCAACAGTCAGAAGACATCAAGGTGCGCGGATGCGTGTCGCAGGTCTACGTACGCGGCGAACTTGATCGGGGCGTCATGCAATGGAAAGGTGACTCTGATGCCCTGATCACCAAGGGATTGCTGGCATTGCTCATCCAAGGTTTGAACGGGCTAACGCCAGAACAGGTTCAAGCGATCAAGCCTGATTTCATTGCAGCAACAGGGCTTCAAGCCAGCCTCACACCCTCCAGGGCCAACGGCTTTCTCAACATCCTCAGAACCATGCAAGCCCAAGCTGCAGCTGTGGAAGGCTGACGAGATGGCCGATTCATAAAGTCGAACTGTTGTCTTCAGTTAGCGGACCAATAGGGATGGGTGCACGGATCGGTGTTGGTCTTCTGGGCCTCGGCACGGTGGGTGGAGGCGTGGCGTCGATCCTGCTTTCGCCCAGGGACCGTCACCCGCTCGTGGCTGAACTCGAACTGGTCCGCGTCGCCGTTCGTGATTTGAACCGAGATCGCCCGGTTGAACTCTCGGCCGAACAACTCACAACAGATGCTCAGGCCGTGGTCGAGGACGCCGACGTGGATGTCGTGGTGGAGGTGATCGGCGGCATCGAACCTGCCCGCAGCTTGATTCTCCAGGCGATTGCCAACGGGAAATCGGTCGTGACTGCAAACAAAGCGGTGATCGCAAGGCATGGTCAAGAAATTGCTGAAGCTGCTGCTGCCGCTGGGGTTTATGTGTTGATCGAAGCTGCTGTTGGTGGCGGTATTCCAATCATTGAACCGCTGAAGCAGTCCCTGGGAGGCAACAGGATCAATCGGGTGACTGGAATCATCAACGGCACCACGAATTACATCCTCACGCGCATGGCTGAAGAGGGTGTTGCCTACACAGACGTACTGGCCGATGCACAGCGGCTTGGATATGCCGAGGCCGATCCCGCTGCGGATGTTGATGGGCTCGATGCTGCCGACAAGATCGCCATCCTTGCTGCTCTGGCCTTCGGTGGCCCCGTGGAGCGAAACGCCATCCCCACCGATGGCATCAGCCAACTGCAGGGACGGGACGTGGACTATGCGCGTCAGCTCGGCTATGCCGTCAAGCTGCTCGCGGTTGCGGAACGGATGCCCGCTGTTGGGCATGGCGAGACTCTTCCTCTGGCCTTGCGGGTGCAACCCACCCTTGTGCCGTCGGTCCACCCTCTCGCTGGTGTCCATGGCGTCAACAACGCCATTCTTGTTGAGGGTGAACCCATCGGAAGCGTGATGTTCTACGGCCCCGGCGCAGGAGCCGGACCCACAGCTTCCGCAGTCGTGGCTGACATCCTCAACATCGCTGGAATTCGCCATGCCAGTGATGGGCCTGGGCGTGTCGATCCACTGCTTGCAGCGAGCAGCTGGCGAAGCTGTGCTCTGGTGAACCCTGGAGAGGTGAAGCAAAGGCACTATGTGCGGTTCAACACCGTCGAAGCTCCCGGTGTGATCGGACGCATCGGCGGCTGTTTCGGCGACCGTGACGTCTCCATTCAATCCATCATTCAATTCAATGCTTCAGCAGCCGGAGCTGAAATCGTTGTGATCACGCACGAGGTCAGCCAACGCCAAATGGTGGACGCCCTGGCGGCAATCACGGCGATGCCGGAGGTGTCTGGGCTGGCTGCCCATCTCGGTTGCCTCTGATCCATGGTTGCCAAGTGAGCCATCACTGGCGCAAGTGGCCGCCGCGTGCTTCAAAGTGTCAAGATCGAAAAGAGATCCGATCGGTTCCCACTGATTTGTGATCCCAACAGTTCATGCCGAACGCCATGCCGACGGTCACTGTCCAAGGCTGCACCATCTCGGAACATCCTCGGACCATGCGTGTCAATCAGGGGGACTGCGTCAACCTGGCCACCGACGACGGGACCTACCAAGTGATCGGAGTTGATGACCAGCACGATCGCTGCTGGATCAGGCGTTGGCCGATCGAACCAAAGGTTGGCTCGCCGGTGTTCGAGATCTCACTTGAGCAGATCACTCTGATCGGCAGTTAAATAGCCCGCGATTGGCCGGACACTGGGGACGTGCAGCAGACACAACAGCCTCCCGATCGGCGCTGGATCCAGCTGATCACGCTTCTTCTGGTGGCTGCATTCAACGGAGCCTGCACTCCTCCCGAACCCTCAGAACGACTCACCGTCGCTTCGGCTGGAAAGATCAGCTCCCTTGATCCGGCCAAAGCGGGAGGAGGCAGCATCATTCAGCTGCTCAGTGCCCTGGGTGATCCGCTCTACGACCTTGATGAAGACGGCAGGCTGAGAGCTCGTCTCGCGGCATCTCCACCGCTCATCAGCCCCGACGGACTGACGGTGACCATCCCGCTGCGAACGGATGTTCAGTTCCATGACGGCAGCCGCTTCAACGCCGAAGCCATGGCCTTCAGCCTGCGTCGTTTCCTCCGCATCGGCACCCTCAGCTACATCGTTGGAGATCGGATCGCGGCAGTCGAAGTCGCTGACGATTACACCCTGCGACTACGGCTAAGCCGTCCTTCCACCTCGCTGGAGGGTTTGCTCACCTCGGTGAATCTGACGCCCGTCTCCCCGAAGGCCTACAGCAATCACAGCGACAAATTTCTGAACGATCGCTTTGTCGGCACAGGTCCTTACAGACTCACCGACTTCAGCGAACAGCAGCAGCGACTCGAGCCATTTGAGAACTACTGGGGAGAGTCACCAAAGAACAGCGGCCTGGATCTGATCACCCTCAGCAATTCCACTGCTCTGTTCGGCGCTCTCAAAAGTGGGGAGGTGGATGTGCTGCTCTCTGCCTCCATCGACGAAGACCAGCGGCATGCCCTGAATCAGATGGCGGATCGGGGCGAGCTGAACGAAGGGGTCGGCCCAGCCATGGGCATCGGTTATGTGACGCTGCTCAGCAACGAGTCGCCACTGAACAATCAGAGCATTCGCCGTGCTCTGTCCCTGAGCCTCAACCGCGAGGAGATCAGCGAACGGGTGAGCTACGGCCTTCGCAGGCCCTTGAGGGCCTTGATCCCCCCGAGCCTTCCAGGGGGTGATCGAAACAGCTGGCCCGAGTACGAACCGGATGCGGCACGAGCACTTCTACGCAGCCAAGGCTTCTGCGACGGCAACAGCCTCAGCATTCCTCTCACCTTTCGATCCAATGTTCCGGCGGACAAGCTGCTCGCGCTGATCTGGCAGGCTCAGGTGAAGCGTGATCTCCCCGGTTGCTTGGACCTGCAGTTGGACGGTGTTGAGTCCACCACCATTTACCGACAGCTTGGGAAGGGCTCTTACAAGGCCGTGATTCTGGATTGGAGCGGCCAGTATCCCGATCCTGAGGCCTACCTGACCCCCCTGCTGAGTTGCGCCAAAGCAGATGGAGACATCTGCTTTGAGGGAGAGGCGGCGATCAGCGGCAGCTTCTGGTCCACCCCTGGGCTTCAGCCAGCCCTCCAGATGTCAGACATCCTGCGCGGAGAGCAACGGTTGGACTCCCTTCATCGGGTTGAACGCATGACCGCTCAGGGTGCTGCCTACATCCCTGTCTGGCTCGAGGCACCGAGAGCCTGGGGGCAAAAAGGTCTCAGTCAGCCCGTCTTTGACGGGAGCGGCAGGGTGCTGCTGTCCCAGTTAACGAAACTGAACTGATGGGACGCGCCCGCGACCTACTGCGTTACAGCGCGACCAGGCTGGGGCTGGCTCCCTTGATGCTCTGGCTGATCGCCACTTTGGTGTTCTTGCTGCTGAGGGTCGCCCCAGGAGATCCGGTGGATGCCGTTCTCGGCAGCCGTGCCCCTGCGGCAGCCAAAGCGGCGATGCGCGCCAAACTCGGGCTTGATCAATCCTTGCTGGATCAATATTTCGATTACCTCAATGGGTTGATTCAAGGAGATCTCGGACAAGCCCTGATCAATCAGGAACCCGTGAGAGCCATCATTGCCAGGACGTTGCCGGCCAGTCTCGAACTGAGTGTGATTGCCTTGATCGCTGCCGCCGTTGTCGGTCTGAGCATCGGCTTCAGCGGCATCGCCCGGCCCGAGGGCAAGTTAGATCTCAGCGGACGCCTTTACGGTCTGGGGACTTACGCGTTGCCACCGTTCTGGGTGGCGATGCTGGTGCAACTGTTGTTCGCTGTGAATCTTGGCTGGTTACCAGTGGGAGGTCGTTTTCCCCCCAGCCTCCAGCCGCCTCAAGGCAGTGGCTTCTACCTGCTGGACAGCCTCTGGATGGCTGACTGGACGTCGTTGCTCGGAACGATCCGTCATCTGATCCTGCCGGCAGGAACACTGGCGCTTTTGCTGAGTGGCACGTTCACGACAGCCCTTCGGCTCAATCTTCGCCGCACACTGCGCAGTGATTACGTGGAGGCGGCTCGCAGCCGCGGATTAAGTGAGCGACAGGTGGTGCTACGCCATGGACTCCCCAACGCTCTCTTGCCCGTTCTCACCATCGCTGGCATCACCGTGGCCTCATTGATCGGTGGTGCTCTCCTGATCGAAGTGACGTTTTCCTGGCCAGGGATTGCTCTGAGGCTTCAAGAGGCGATCAACCAACGCGACTATCCGGTGGTTCAAGGAATCGTTGTGGTGATTGCAGCTCTGGTTGTGTTGGTGAGTGTTGCTGTGGATCTGCTGGTGGCCGCCCTCGATCCGAGGATCCGCTACTGATTCTTGTTAACGAGCCGAGCTGCATCACCCCGGTTCAGACGATGCCAACGAACCGAATCGCTGCGTAGGTGCTTGGAACCGCCCATTGGCTCATCGTCATCAACCTCTTTCAAAAAGCCGACCAGTTCTCTGATCAACAGCCGCTGAACGGTTAACGGCTGCACTCCGACCAGCTCCTCACCGAGTTGGAACAGATCATCCCCTTGCTCTTCCCCCGTCTGTCCCTCAACCCGGATTGGAGAGAAGTGACTTGCGCCCTCAACGATCACAGCTCGGCTGGTTGGGTGGTGCCCAAGGGATGTGAGCAGAGCCAACTGCTCACTGATTGGTGGAGTGATCAGATCAAGCGTGCCTCCAAGAAGCAACATCGGCTGCCGAACCGTGCCGGCAATGGACGAGGGCCAGATCAGACTGCCGAAGCTGTTAAGCCCCACGACCGCTTTCACCATGGAGGGCGTTGTCACCGTTTGCAGGGCTCCGCTTGCAGCCAATTCACACTGAAGAAGGATGGAAAGATTGGTGAGAGGCAGATCCTCCAGGGCTGCACGGCAACGCTCGCTGATCCCTGCCACTGGAGAGACCCCAACCGCGAGAAGCGCTGTCAACGCACCGAGGGAATGGCCGATCAGCACAACCTGATCACCAGCAACCGGCAGCTCTCCCGAATGCTGTGCGATCAAAACGGTGTTGAGGTCAGCGAGGCGCTGACGCAGGGCATCAGCGCCAACAAAAGGCTGCTGTCCCTTCAACAGGGCTTGCACCGCAGCTGAGTCACTGCCCGGATGCGCCAGGACCGCGACGGGCCAGCCCTCAGCAACGAGGGATCGCGCTAACCACTGAAAGTGATCTGGATCCCCGCCAAGACCAGGCATCAGAAGAATCCAGCTGAACGGCCCCTTCATGGACCGTCGAACCGGCGTCCAGATCTCGACAGGCAGCCCCTCCCTGCGATGCGGAGCAGGCAGACGCATCCGTTTCGGCGAAAAGGAAGGCGACGAAAGCTCCTCTTCGAAGTCCTGCATGGGTGTCGCAGGGGTTCTGGACAAACTGGTGGTGAGCTTCTGATGCCGTTCCATCTGCCGCCGCCAACGCGTGGCGGCGAGAACAAGGGAATCAAGATCCAGCCGCAGTCGCTCGCTTGGCAGAGCCTGAAGCAGATCCAGCGTTGAAATGCTTTTTTGGTCCTGCAACAGACGCTCGAACGTGCTGAGCACCTGCTCGCTGCGAACACGATCAGCTCCGTCTGCACGGATCAACTCTCCGAGAGCATCCAGCAGTGGCCCTGCCGCCCAGCTGCGAAGCATCTGCTGTCCAAGACTCCGACGCGTCAGAACCGGGGCTTTGAGCAGACGAATCAACCCGGCCCTGCTGTCCTCGTTCAACAGCATGAACCAGCTGTTCAATTCGGATCTGGTCGCTCCACCCGTGCGCACCCATTGACTGAGGTCGCTGACCTTGACTGGAAGAACAACACCATCAAATTCGACTTCAAGGTGCTCTGCTGCCACAACAGGCCACGATCCCTGGGTGCAGAGCAGCAGACTGCTCACCATCACCGTCGCGAAATATCGTCCTGTTAGGAGCCCGCGTAACAACGCCTGAACCTCTTCGGTGGTGGAACCAGTTTCCTCCAGCCCTGCGCCATGTCACGCGGTTGCGTTTGCTGGCCTCCACAGGAGCAGGTGGTGTCGTGTTTATGACGCCGATGGTGTTTCATGCCATCGACTTCACCGCCAGCCAGGTCGGCAGTGGTCTAGCGATTTCAGCGGTGGTTGGCACCGTCATCCGCCTGATCAGTGGTGCGCTCCTGGACAAGGGGCTCCGTTGTTCCTGGCCGGTGAGGTTCACGACCATCCTTGCCACCGCTGCCGATGTCGTGCTGTTCCGCGCTGACAGTTACACCGGATTTGTAGCTGGTGAAATCCTGCTGGGGTCGGCCGCAGGCCTTTATTGGCCTGCGATCGAACTCGCTGTTCCGCTCAGCTGTGGGTCTGTTCCATCGGGCCGTGGCTACGCGTTGGTCCGCAGTTCTGATGCGCTCGGATTCGGGATTGGATCGTTGCTGGGCACCGCTGCGGCAGGCCTGGGCATGCTGCGGCTGGTCTACGGCATCGAAGCTCTGTGCATGGTCGGTGTGTTGATCCTGATCAGCTTGGTGCCGCTGATTGATGAACGCAGGATCAGCAGAAACACCAGAGCGAAGCAACACACCGGAGCAGGGATCAGGCTCAAATGGCTGCTTCCACTCCTGCCTGTTCTTGGCATCAGCGTTGTGGCAACAGGAATCCTTTCGCTGGAG
>MDTB01235775.1_pt1 | contig 14460 bp, 14 predicted proteins | sample 811161 | NCBI WGS metagenome assembly MDTB01 (sample SAMN05326650, study PRJNA326480) | marine metagenome | isolation source: seawater | place: Mediterranean Sea | collected 2009
CCTCGATGCGCTGATTCTCAGCAATCATATCCTCGTGCATCAGCGCAGCTGCAGCCACCAGTCCAACAATTTGATGGGTCGGCAAGGTACCTGAGCGCATGCCCATTTCATGCCCGCCACCATGCAACTGAGACGTGAGCTTTAGCCCTTCGGCGCGTCTTACGTATAGCGCTCCAACTCCCTTGGGGCCATAGATTTTGTGCCCTGATAGAGCAAACATGTCGACGCCCAGAGCTTTAACATCAACAGGAATCTTGCCAAAGCTTTGAGCGCCATCGGTATGACTGAGCACTCCGTAACGACGACATAGCGATGCTATATCGGCAATGTCGCTGAGGGTACCCAACTCGTTGTTGACCTGCATAACGGACACGAGCGCGGTATCTTCGCGTAAAGCGTTTTCGATGCTAGCCGCTGTCACACGACCATGAGCATCGGGCAACACGTAGGTAATTTCAAAACCTTGAGTGCCTAGAAATTCGCATGTATCAAGCACCGCCTTGTGCTCAATGGCACTAGTGACTATATGCCGTTTACCCTGCTGTAAACTGCGTTGCACCACGCCTTTGATTGCCAGGTTATCCGCCTCGGTGGCTCCTGATGTCCAAACGATTTCGCGCGGATCAGCATTCAGCAAACGCGCCAAGTCTGACCTGGCTGCCTCTACTGCTTCTTCTGCCTGCCATCCATAAACGTGGGAGCGAGATGCGGGATTACCAAACACGCCGCCCATAGACATGTGTTCGGACATCGTCTGAACGACCGACGGATCTACCGGCGTGGATGCGGCGTAATCGAGGAAAATAGGCTGTTTCATGGGCTAAATAATATCTATCAAGCTTGAGGCCGTCAGCGCAAACGCAGCAATCGGGCCAGAATTCATACATAAAGTGACAAGCCGCGTAATATCAAGCGTTTACCGGCTCGGCACAAGCATCCAACCGGGAAATTATTTAGCCAGAGGCAAGCGCCTGCGCAGAAGGCACAGAAAATCGCGCATGATCACGGCGAATGGGGAACAGGCAGAGAAAACCGAAGCTTGGCGCTGCAGTTTGCGGGCTATTGAAAACGGCTCAATACCGTAGGATCAATTACATGGTCGAATCTGCCACTAAGTGATATGGCTCGGCTTCTAGGCGCTTGTTCACATGCTGATGCCACCCATTGCAGCAGCACACGCCAAGACTCGAGATCTTTACGCACCTGCCAATGGGGGAACTCAGACAAGCCTAGGCCTTTTTCAACGCTACGCGCATAATTCTGGGAATCGCGAAGCGTTGAAATTACAGGTATGTCTAGGCTCTTAAGGAAGGACTGAAGCCTTTGATAGCCTCTGGTATTGGTCTTCACGCGGTTTGCCACAATCCCCACACGCACCATGAGACTTGATGATTTCATGCCGAGCATAAGGTCAGATATGCACTTCACTGCCGCGTGAATGTCAATGTCAGAGGACATTACCGGCATCAAGACTGCACTAGCACCATGGGTTACCGAGGCTAGACTGCTTCTATCTAAAGCGGCCGGCGTGTCGACAATAAGAAAGTCACAGTCTTTCGGCGGCCGCAGCAGCCACGAACGTGTGAGACCTGGAGGATTTTCGTAACCAGCGATCCCTTGTATCAGTGGGGAACTCGGTGGCCTAGTTCCCAACCAGCGGATACTTGACCCCTGAGAGTCAAGGTCAAGGATAGTAGTGGCTTTGCCCTCTGCCGCATAAGCAGCCGCAAGATTTACCGCTATGATTGTTTTCCCAGAGCCGCCTTTTGCGTTTATAACAACTATTTTTTCCACGGGTACTTCGCGCCCCTCTGACATTCAGTTTCGTTCAAACGTGATTACCCCGTTGCCCGACCTGTTGAGTCCGCCACTCTGGCGTTCAGTGGTCTCCTCAGCGACGTCAGAGATTCTAGTGCGCCAAGTGAATCTTGCAGCAGTGCGACCGCAGCTTTTTGAAGCAGTAGGCATAAGCTGCCCTTCAGCAACCAGATTCATGGTTAAAACCGCGGCGTATTATCTGTCTGGAGTCAAAGACCCATAGATTTAGCGGCGGCTCGAAGTTATTGAGCGCCAAATTGTTTCAGCATGCCGCGCAGGATCTGCACTTCGGTTTCATCCAACTGAGCGCGTAAAAGCATGCGACGCAAACGATTTACGGTATTGCCTGAAGTTGAATTTTGCAGAAACCCACTCTGTTCCAACACTTGCTGCAAATGCACCAGCATGTCTTCTACTTGACCCACCGAGGCGGGGTCTTTATCCCAAATGCGCGTGCCTAGCCCAGCAAGCTCAGTTTGTTTGACTTCTCCAGTGGTCGCTATGCCCTGATCCTTGCTGCGACAGTGTTGGAAAATTTCATAGCACACGACCTGCACCGCCATGGCTAGATTCAGCGATCCGTAAGTGGAAGATGAGGGGATCTGTAAATGACACTGACACTTGTGTAGTTCGTCGTTGGTTAAGCCACTGTCTTCACGACCGAACAGAATACCTATCTGCGAACCTGCCGGTTGGATAGATAAATTCTCGCCCAACTCTCGCGAGCGAATCACAGGCCATGGAATCGACCGCGCCCGTGCACTGGTTCCTACCAGATACCGACAATCGCTTATCGCCTCATCTAGCGTCGTTACTACTTCAGATGCATCCAGCACATCTGTAGCACCTGCCGCGCGCCAATCTGCTTGTGGGTCGGGGAAACGCCTAGGATTGACTATCGTCAGGCGTTCAATACCCATAGTTTTCATCGCACGCGCAGCGCCGCCGATGTTTCCTGGGTGGCTGGGTTCTACCAAAATTATCTTCACTTGCTCTAACACGAACTTTTTTCTCTTCTTAAGATCAGATTTATTTGCTAACACTATCAGTGAAAACCGCATCGCCAGTTGGTTTGATCGCCTTCGGGCATTAGCGCGCGCTCCCGCTTTACGCACAGAACTTACTAATGCAACCAATGGCCAATATTGCGCTGCGCACCAAGCGCAAAGCCGCTGACTTCAATGTCAGACCCATGTATCGGATCGACGAGTGCAGATCGAAGCCTAGGCGGACAACGACTTCGTACCTAACGTTAACCGCACGGCCGAAACGATCGCTATCGACCAGATTAGAAGACCCTATCCTGACCACACGATGCTAGCGGCGAAAAGCAGTTTACCCGGTAAGTCTGCATTTACTTGGATTATCGATCAATTGGATGAAACGCTGAACTTCCCTCAAGGCATCCCACATTTTGCCGTATCCGTTAGCATAAAGCGCGGGATACATCCTGAGCATGACGTTATCGTAGATCCGGTTAACGGCGAGGACTCTGCTCACAAGCCAGGCGGAAGCGTCGATGTGTGTCACATCGTATCTGCCAGAACCCTCAGCAACGCCCTGATTGAGACCACCAATAACATTATCCGCAGTAAGATTAATGCCACCCAAAGCCGCAACAAACGTTATATCAGCGATCGGAAGCTCAGACCCAGCACCGTTGTACTAGACTAAACCTTCCCCATTAGAATCGTTGCTAGCAATTAGACCGAGAGGGAACCGAAAGGACAGGCACCTGAACCTGTGCGCACAACGCCAAAGTCTGGCTCAGCATCAGCTTCAGCTTCAGCTTCAGCTTCATTAGCACAATAAATGCCGTGAAGATAAGCAGGCCCTGGCATTACCGTATCAATGTCACCGGGATCAGCACCTGGACACGTTCTCGATTTACTCAAGTCTTATCTTGTCGCAAATGGAATTTTTATAGTCCTACCCATTCACACAGGGATACACACTTGGTTCAGAATGGGTCCTGAAACACCACGGTTCTCAAGCAGTTCACAAAGGCGTCTGCATTTATCCGAGCGCGAATCAAAAGATGTTTCATCTAGAGTACTTACGTTAATGCAAATGTATTGCAACAGGTTCGACAGATTTAGGGCAAATTGGATGCAATTACCTTGTAGACGATCGCCAATGGTCGTACGGTGCGCCAAGTCTCAACAATCATAATCTCCGCTGTTTAAATGAAACCTGTTCTCCTGATTTTGATGAATTAATACACATGCATCGAGGTACATCGCAGCGACTGTCCGTCCCTCCCAGAAAACACCTGCGCTCTGCCACGGCCGGAATATCTCGCCAAATTTTTGTAAGAATTATTTATTTGGCGTCTAAGGAGAGGTTGGATTGAAACCATCACGTGCTTTGTCCCGAAATTCGTTGAAAACCGCGCCAATGAAGCCCAAATTATTAAAGGCCGCTGCATTGTAGATTAGATAAACATAGTGACTAGGTGTTACCAAATACACCATCTCAAAACCACCACCCCGCCATCGGCCGTAGCGCAGTGCTCAGGAGGTATTAAAATGGCAGAACATCCATTAGCTGACTTAAGAAAAAAACTCAAAGAAGCAAACCTACTCGACAAACCAACAATGAAGTCTTGGTTTAAAGCCACACTTCTCTTGGTGGTGGTTTGTTCACTGTACAGCGCTCATATTTATCTCCCCTTGACGTTCGGTTTAATTCTCATTCCAATTACAGCTCTTTTTTCGGCGACGTTGGCAATGACTGGACATGAAGGCGTACACTCCTCCGCCTGCCTCTCCAAAGCTGGCAACACGTCACTTGCAGCCATCATCTTTCCGCTTTTTGCTGGGTTTTCTATGAAATACTGGCGAGAAAAGCACAACGCCAAACATCACGCTCACCCCAATGTTGTCAATGTGGATCCAGACATTCATTCATGGCCATTTACTTTCAGCTAGGAAGAATACAAGACAAGCGGACCGACACGACGGTTCTTCCAGCGGCACCTTCAGGGATGGACGTTTTGGCCAATATCACTTCTTGTCGGACACCTCATGCGGTTCGATGGATTGAAATACATCGCTACCAAACCTTTCAAATCAAAGAAAAAGCCAATTACGAAAATCTGGCTTCTTGATACTTCTCTCGTTCTTGCATACTTTACTTTGTGGCTTGGTTTACCAATATTGCTAGGCCTATCGTGGCAAGTAACTTTCGGATTTTACATTCTCTTGTGGAGTTTAGTGGGTACATACCTTACTGCAATTTTCATTGTTGGCCATGCCGGGCGACCAATTATTACAAAGTACGACCAAAACTGGCGCTTACAAATCGAAACGGCGCGCCGAATTAAGCTTGGACCCATCGGGTCGTTCTTTTTCGTTGGGCTCGATTATCAAATCGAACACCACTTACTGCCTGCCATGTCGCAATTCAACCTTCCAAAAGCCGCGCCTCTTGTGAAAGATTACGCTGAAGAACGCGGATGGGAATATCAAGAACTCGGCTTCTTCAGAGCGTTATGGCAATCAACCGTAGCACTCCACAATGCATGGAAAACACCGTCTCTTGTCCTAGATGAAAAAGGGCAACTATACGACCCGCTCGAAGTCTGAAAACCTCTTCATAAAATAGTCCTCCATGCGCTGCTATGGCGGCGATTGAACGACCGCACCGCAACAGTATCGGAGCGGATTTCTTTACCGGTTTTCAAACGGTGGTTACAGCCATACAGGATGACAAAATCGTCCTTGACCGAACCAAGTAATGGAAGAATGACCGGCCTTCTCCGACGTTCGGAAAAATATCATTGTTCTTGTCGGTTGCCTCCGGCGCTTTGTGACTGGTTTGTAGCTGGGCTGTGCGTACGCACATTTAGCGAAATGGCTCGGTTTAACCATCAAATTTTTATGTGGGCCGAACGGAACCGTCACTTGTGCGTATCGATACATGATGTGAATTCAGAGTAAATTGATGGGTGAATCCTTTGGATCTGATGGTAGAAAACAGTTCTGCGCGTCAGTCAGCTAAGACAGTTCCAAGTGTTTCAGGATGTTCTATCTAAGGCCAGGATCCTCGATGCACGCAGCGATCCTCACCGACCCAGGGCACTTCTCGCATTTGTCTATATCAATTGCAAATACCCGCTTGAGTGTTTGTGCTTATGTCATTGAGGAGCGCTTGGGTTTCTGACTTTCTTGTCGTTGTTCAGACTTCTGCGCGATGACATGCTCACACAGCCTACTATTCGCGGAAAACACTCTATGGAATCTTGTGAGGTTCACCCGAGGCCTGGGTATTGGGTTCTATCAAAATCTTCTTCACTTGCTCTAACGAGAACTTTTTCTCTTCTTAGAATCAGAATTATCTGCTCGCGCGATGAGTTAAAACCGCTTCGCCAGTTGGCTTGACCGCCTTCAGGGATTAGCATGCGCTCCCGCTTTACGCACTGGACTCACTCATGCAACCAATGGCCAACATCGCGCTACGCGCCGCGCGCAAAGCCTCAGACTTCATCGTCCGATCCATGGATCGAATCGACGAACTACAAATAGAGGCAAAAGCGCACAACGATTTTGTTTCTAACGTTGACCGCACCGCCGAGACGATCATCATCGATCAGATTAGAGAAACCTACCCTGACCACGCGATACTGGCGGAGGAAAGCGGCAGTTTGTCCGGTAAGTCTGAATTTACTTGGATTATCGATCCGTTAGATGGAACGCTGAACTTCCTTCAAGGCATCCCACATTTTGCCGTATCCATTGGCGTAATGCGGGGACTACATTTTGAGCATGGCGTTATCGTCGATCCAGTTAACGGCGAAGAATTTGTCGCCAGCCGTGGCTATGGAGCCCAACTCAACGGTAAAAGAATCCGCGTCAGTCAAACCAAAAAACTGGAAGAAAGCGTGCTGGGTACTGGTATCGCTCCAAGCAGCGTTGCCAGCCGAGTCGACGAGTATTCTGCACCTCTACAACAACTCACTAAAAGCTCTCGCACCATTCGTTGTTCGGGCAGTGCGGCCTTAGATCTTGCCTACGTCGCCGCTGGAAGACTTGATGGCTTCTGGCATATGGATCTAAAAAAGTGGGATCTAGCGGCGGGCATTGTGCTGGTCCGAGAAGCCGGCGGTTTCGTTAGCGATTTCGCTGGCGGAGAAACCTTTTGGGAAAGCGGTGATGTGGTTGCGGCCAATCCAAAGTGCATGCGCGCCATGGTGCAATCCCTTGACGCTTAGGCCACATTAGACCGCACTAGCCAAAAGTACTGAGGATTTGGCACAAACCCATGCGTGACATAAGGAGCAATGCTGACAGCCACCCTCCTCGCTACCAAGAATGATGATGTTGTCAAAGCCATCTGTGACAACAAAGGATTCAGAAGTGACCAGCTCATTTGTTGTAAGTGACGCTCCCGACACCTTTCTGCACCTTGAGCAACGACAGCATTACATAGTCTGAACGTCACCCTTAATCTGGTACTTTACTGCACTACAAAAACATCCCCCGGTGAGCATCGAAATGTCCTTTTAGACAGTAAACGCTTCAATCAGCGGCTGCGGTTAAGCGGTCCCGGCGCGAAGCGCCCTTGCCGCTTTGACTTGTTAATAGGGGCATGGCACGAAGTACCAATATGTAATACAGGTGATTGCCATGCCTAGAAACACAAGCGTGGGGCTCGGAAACCACCTTGATGCATTTCTGGCCGAGCAAGCAGAAGATGGCCACTATGGAAGTGCCAGTGAAGTTTTGCGAGCGGGACTGCGCCTCTTAGAGGAGCATGAGTCTCGCGTACGAGATTTGAGGGCGGCACTTATTGAAGGCGAAGAGAGTGGCTTCGTTGAGTATAGCCTCAATGAATTTATTGACGGTCTGGACTAGCACAGGTGAGAAAGCTCAGGCTCTCGAGTGCAGCGTGATCGGAAGTCCAACCGAAGTAAAATATTCGGCCAGAAATCGCCATTCATGAAATCCTGTTAGCACAATCATCGGGAAGAATCCGGCAATCAAGGCAGACAGAGAGCGATATCTTCCTCAGGAAAAACTTCCTTAATCAGCTGATACAAACCAGAGTCGTAGGCTGCCAGCTCTGACCGCGTGTTTACGGAGTTGTGCACCCCATCGGGCGGATCTCTTTCCAGGTTGGCGTTGTACCACGCCTGAACTCCTTCGGCCCAATATTCGTATTTGTTTGTCGCAGCGTACGTATCCGACCACAATCCGGACCCAATCGCTGCGCTATACGCCGCGCGCAATCGACTGTCGAGTTTAGGATCGGCGTCCTGCAATCCCATGATCGCTATAGTGTGCGCAAACTCATGAATGAAAATATTTTCTCCGGCGTAAACGTCGTTGGCATAGCAAAGAATATTCTCTTCCGCTGCCGAACTCGCGGGTCGATCGGGCGTCGCACCTAGACCTCGTGCCCTGGTATCCCAGTCAATCCCAGGGAAAGCAGAATAGAGATCGCTATGTTCAGGTATATCCGTGGTTACTTCGCTAAACGCCATGATGGCTATGCGAGTGCCGCGCTGACTCATGGCCTTAGCAACAAGCGGACGATTCTTGAGCATTTCCAAGGCCTGGAATCGCACCAGCTGGATAGCGCTATCAGCCACGATTGCCGAAGACAGAACAGGAATCCCACCAGCATCACAGTGCTTTTCGTAAAAGGGGTCCAATGCCAACGACGCTGGCGGACTTGTGGGCGTGCAAGCTACGTATCCTGAGGTTACCGTTACCAAGACACTGTCCGACGACGACAGGCCTGCCGCGTCAGTCGCTGTTATATCAAATTCGAGCTCAGTAACGCCGGTTAGTACTGGCGCACTAAACTCGGTGTTCAGTGACGAGCTGTCCACTATCTGAACTGTCGCCCCACTGATCTGTGTCCAAGCGAACGTGAGCGAGTCCCCATCGGGGTCGCTGGCAGTAGCGGTCAACAACGCGATTCCGCTGCCTTGAACTTCTACACTATCAACCGCGCTAACAGTCGGTGCCCTATTGGACGGCGTTGATGGTTGCTGACCGCTCGTCGAACCACCTCCGCCGCAGCCACAAAATACCATGACGGCAAAAACCAACCACGACTTTGAGCCAACTCCTCGCCCTTGATGCACCTGAGATTTGGAGATTTTCATCGTCGGCTGTATGTTGCACATATCGCAGTATTCATCAGCACGCAGAATTTTTTCCATCTTCCCTCCGTTGGCCAGTTCGTCGACCAGCTTGTTTAGATCCATGGTCATTTGAATCAATGGGTTTCCCAACTCTCTAACTCTGTAGCCGCAAATGACGCCCGTGATGAGGTGCGCACTCGAACTTAGCTCGCGTTTCTTAAAAGAGGCGTCGAAGGTTACTTCGTCGTGGACCAGGGATTTCGACTTTCTTTCATCGAAGCCACTAAGCCACTTGATGACTTCTTGTAGCGCCTTTGGTTCTTCTTTGGTTCTTCTTTAATTCTTCCTTTCTTTTCAACTTTAGCAACGCAGGGAGGGAAGGTTGACGCCAAGGTCACCTTTGCAATGCATTATTCTGTAACGCAAGCAGGCTTTTTATGGAGATTCAGAGTTGAGTCAAATATTGAAATAGTTGGTTATCAGTTCGACGCCTGTCGGATGGACTGCGAACGTCCACTTAAAAACACTATCAGTCGCTCAGTACACAACTCAGTCAACGGCTGGAAGTTATAGACCTGCCTTTTCCTTCGTTCGGAAAAGTATCATTACTCATGTGGGTAGCCTCCAGCGCTATTTGACCGGTTTGTAGCTGAGTTGGGCATATGCAGATTGGAAAAAGTGTTATCGAAATGGCACGGTTTAACCATCATGTTCAGACGTGGTCTAAACGGGTCCATCACTAGTGCGTATTCGATGCATGATGTGAATTCAGAACAAATTAGTGGGTGAATCCAATGGATTTGATGGCAGTTAACGGTTCTGCGCATCGCTCAGCTGAGACAGTTCCAAGTGTTTCAAGGAGGGCATCAAGATTTTCTGTATAACGTCAGTATTTCGGTATGGATCGCAACGATCCGCTCAAGCCCACCGTCCTTCTCACATTTGTCTATATCGATTGCAAATACCCGCTTGAGCCTTTGTGTTCATGTCATTGAGAAGCGCTAGGGTTTCTGACTCTCTTGTTGTTTTTCAGGCTTTTGCGCGACGACATGCTCACGCAGCCGACTATTCGCGGGAAATACGCCATGGAATTTTGAGGGGTTCACTCGAGGCCTGGGCACTGGGTCCTACCAAATACTCGCAGTCACTTCTCGCCTAAACGGCACTCGCCAAAAGTACTGCAATGGGGCTCTGTACAGGATTTATAGAGCTGCTCATCACTACTCTTGTGCTTTTTATCTGGCGTTAGGGATAGCTGCCATCTTCGTTGCCACTTTCCTCGCGCTCTGGCACCAGCAAATCTTCACGGCTGAGGCTCAGTGCAAGCAGCACATTGGCGGCAACATAGATTGAAGAGTAGGTGCCTATGACCACACCGATCGACAGCGCCGCTGCAAATCCGCGGATCACTTCTCCACCTGCTAATAACAGTGCCAACAATACCGCCAAGGTGGTTAATGAAGTCACCAACGTACGCCCTAATGTTTGATTCAGCGAAACGTTGATCACATCCACAGGTTTGACTTTGCGCAGCTTGCGAAAATTCTCGCGGATGCGGTCACTCACAACGATCGTGTCATTTAGCGAATATCCAATCACTGCGAGCAACGCCGCCAGCACGGTAAGGTCGAAGGTCCACTGCAGCAGCGAAAAAAGACCCAACACAATAATTATATCGTGCGCCAGGGCCACTACCGCCCCTAAAGAAAACTGTTTGGTGAACCGCAGCAGAATATAAATCATCACCACGATCAATGCAGTGAGCAACGCCAGTCCGCCATCCTCGGCTAGCTCTTCCCCCACGGCTGGACCCACATAATTCGATTGCCGCAGCTCTACGCCCGGATACTTATCCTGCAGAGCAAGAAAAATATCGTTGCCAAGCTTGGCCTGGGCTTGGGCTGCTTCCAGCACATCGTCGCTTACCTCGAATAGCTCTTGAGGCGGCATTCTGATCAACAGCTCTGTGCTGGCTCCAAACGTTTGCACCGTACCGTTGGCAAAGCCACTTGAGTTAAGGAAGCCACGTACTTCTTCAGGATCAACCTCCGCCGGCATACCCACTTCTACTTGCGAGCCACCGGTAAAATCTAAGCCAAGGTTCAGCCCTTGCCAGCCCAGGGAAACTAAGGACCCAAGCATGATAATTGTGGACGCGATTGCCGCGATGCGGCGGTGCCCCATAAAGTTTAAGTTAGTGGCACTCATATATTCAGGGCCTCAAGCTTACGACCACCATAAAACACGTTTACTAATGCCCGCGTGACCAATATAGCGGTGAACATAGACGTTACGATGCCAACGGCCAAAGTAACGGCGAACCCACGCACTGGCCCACTGCCAATAGATAGCAGAATAATCGCCACGAAGAACGTAGTGACATTGGCGTCAGTAATGGTCAATAGGGCCCGATCAAAACCCGACTGAATGGCTAACTGAGGCGTTTGGCTTTTCAGTTCTTCTCGGATCCGAGAAAAAATTAACACATTGGCGTCTACCGCCATACCAACCGTCAGGACGATGCCCGCGATACCGGGCAGGGTTAGCGTGGCGCCTAGTACCGACATCACAGCCACTAACAGTATTAAGTTAACGCTCAATGCTACGTTCGCGACCAAGCCGAACCCGCGGTAGTAAAACACCATAAACAGGAGCACTGCAGCAAAACCCACAGCTACTGAGGTCCATCCACGGCGAATGTTTTCATCGCCCAAGGACGCGCCAACAGTGCGCTCTTCGACAATGTACATAGGGGCAGCCAATGCTCCAGCACGCAGTAACAGGGCCAAATCTTGGGCCTCGCGCAGTTCAAGACCGGTAATGCGGAAACTAAAACCCAACGCAGCTTGAACCGTAGCTACACTGATCAAGCGCTTTTCCTCGACGGTATAAAACTCGTCGACTTCCTCTTCGTCCACCACAATCTTACGTACTCGCGGCTTCTGCTCGATAAACAAAATCGCCATAGATCGACCAATATTGTCCTTGGTCGCGGCATGCATTTTACGGCCGCCTTCGTTATCCAATTCAATATTAACCTGAGGCTGGCTGGTTTCGGGATCGTAGGATTGTTGGGCGTTTTGAACGTTATTACCGGTCACGATATTGCGCCGCATGATCGCCTGATCAACTCCCGCATAGGGGTAGCGTTCAGTTTGCGATCTACGAGCGTTAGGGAGCGCTTCAAGGCGAAATTCTAGATTTGCGAACTTGTTGAGAATCTCTTTGGCACGAGCGCTGTCTTGGATACCTGGAAGATCTACAACTATACGGCTTCGACCCAAGCGCTGAACTTGAGGTTCGGATACGCCCAGTTCGTTTACGCGGTTGCGTAGGCTCGTGAGATTCTGGGAAATAGCCCGATCCTCTAAATCGCGGATTTTGTCGGCGGTCAAAGTGAATCGAAGCAGCAAGTTTTCACCGACCTGCCTTTCTTGCAGCAAAAAATCATCGTAGTCTGCCAGCGCTTCTCGGGCTTGTTGACGCTCTTCGTCATTACGAAATGGAACGGTAATGGTCAGATCGTCTACCCACTGCTGGCCTGGATTGAAGCGGATGCGATCTTGAATTAGCTTGTCGCGCATCCCTTCAGCGGTATCGCGGACAACCTTTTCGATATACTCATCCATATTAACCTGAAGCAAGAAATGAGCACCGCCGAACAGATCCAGCCCCAATGACATGGGCTTCCCGCCAATGTTCTGCAACCATGCTGGAGTGGTTGGCGCTTGTGCCAAGGCGACAACATAGTTGATTTCACGATCATTAAGCGCCCTGCTTATCACTCCTTGCGCTCGCAGCTGAGAAGCGTCGTCGGAGAACCTGGCTTCCAACCCTTCATTGATCGTGCCAACAGATACCGCTTGTATCCCAGCATCAGCAAGGGCTCGTTCAACCCTTAAGCGGGTACCCTCATTGACCAGCACATCTCGCTCAAGGCTGCGTATTTGTACGGCAGGATCAGGCTGGAATAGGTTGGGTGCGGCAAATAATGATCCTAGCACCACCACTGCAGCGATCAGAACATACTGCCAAGCCGCAAACGAATTCAGCTGCCGTGCTCTGGATGGCACTCCGAACAGCATTGGGCCACCGGATGCACCAGGGCGCTGCCCTTGTTGTTCATCAGTCACAAAAGACTCTCCAATGTTCTCTGCCCGGACGTGTCCGCACCCATAGGATCTGCACCTGCACGCGCTACTGTCCTAACCTTTCAGGCGCCGGCTATAGATGCACCCTAGTGCAAACGATTATTCCAGAGATTTGATCGTACCCTTGGGTAAAGTTGCACCAACGGCAGACTTCTGGATTCTAAGTTCGATCCCTTCGCCGACTTGCACCTTAACGAAATCGTCTTCGACCTTAACAATCTGACCGACCACGCCCCCGGCGGTCACTACTTCATCACCTTTATTGAGGCCCTCAATCAACGCCTGATGCTCTTTGCGACGTTTATTCTGCGGTCGGATCAGCAAGAAATAAAAAATGATGACAAAGCCGCCGAGCATTATCAGATTGATTATTCCGGCGTCGGCTCCTGGACCGGCAGCCTGGGCGGCTTGGGCAGTTGTTTCAAACAGACTCATGCGTCGAATTCCATTGATTTTGCAGAGATATTGCGAGGGAGCGAAATGTACCCGTTTCAATTGAGGCGCGCAATTGAGCCATCAAATCATGATAAAAATAAAGGTTATGTTGGGTCATGAGCATTGCTCCAAGCATTTCGCCGCAACGATCTAGATGATGCAAATATGCCCGAGAAAAGTTGCTGCAGGTGTAGCAGCCACAATTCGCATCCAGCGGAATGTCTGCATCACGATGCTTGGCGTTACGAATCTTGATCATACCGGTCGACGTAAACAGATAGCCGTTGCGGCCATTGCGAGTAGGCATTACGCAATCAAACATATCCACTCCCATGCTGACACCAAAGATTAGATCCTGTGGGGTGCCGACACCCATCAAATAACGCGGCTTGTCTGTGGGCATAGCCGGCAGCAAATCTTCCATCACGCGCTGCATATCGTCCTTGCTCTCGCCAACAGACAGCCCTCCGATCGCGTAGCCGTCAAAACCGATCTCTTGCAGGCCAGCCAAACTGACATGTCGCAAGTCTTCATACATGCCACCCTGGATAATGCCGAAGAGCTTGGCTTTGCTGTTCATGCTGTGTGTTAGGCCTTTATCGAATCCATCTCGACATCTGCGCGCCCAGCGCAATGACAGCTCCATGGATTCTTGCGCCTGTGAATGTGTAGCAGGATGCGCCGTGCACTCATCTAGGACCATGACCACGTCAGAACCTAAATTTTGTTGCACCGCAATGGCGGATTCCGGTGTCAATTCAACCCGATCGCCATTGATTGGCGACTTGAATACCACTCCATGGTCATCAAGCTTGCGCAAATCTCCGAGGCTAAATACCTGAAACCCGCCGCTATCGGTCAAGATCGGACCAGACCACTGCATAAATTCATGCAGCCCGCCCAAGTCACGGATTCGCTTATCACCCGGGCGCAGCATCAGATGAAATGTATTGCCCAGAAGCA
>MDTB01020078.1_pt1 | contig 14459 bp, 11 predicted proteins | sample 811161 | NCBI WGS metagenome assembly MDTB01 (sample SAMN05326650, study PRJNA326480) | marine metagenome | isolation source: seawater | place: Mediterranean Sea | collected 2009
AGCTTGGTCTGAGCAATTTTGGTTAGTTCAGGCATGGCGAGTCTCGGGTCACCCAGCGCCACGTGTTGCTTCGGCTGATACCGGCCGTAGTCGAAGGCCCAGGCCGACATCTCGAGCTCCGCAAAACCAATCTCCATCCAGATGCAGTCCTCCGGCACGTGTGAGGTCACTTCTCGGGTCGTGGAGATAAGCTTATGCGTCGGTTTTTCCCAGTCACGGACATCGATGCCGAGAATGACATCTGCATTCTTTAAGGACTCGTGATCCAGCGAAATGCAGAGAGGATGCTGGTTTGGAAACGCGAGTGAGTTGTTGATATCCCAGACTCCGCAGCCCAAAGTCTCGGCGAGCGTGACTAACTTCTCGAAGTTACCAGGCTGCCTACCGATGAAATCAACCAAGATGACGGGATGCTTGGCGTCTAGAATAACATCCGCCATAGCGCCTAGTGTGTCAGGATCTGCGCCCATTGGTGCGGGGGCCTTTTGCATATTCGCCGGAGGCATCCCGAGGTCCTCGTGGGACAGCTTTTCCTCCTGGAGCCAGGCGTCATAACACATGTAGATGGGACCCGCTGGCTCGGTGACCATGGTGCTGTATGCTCGCATAAAGCTCTCTGGGACACCCTCTATGGCATGGGGCTGGTAGTCCCATTTGGTGTAGTTGCGCATCGACTCGCCCTGGACAAGTGCTGAATGGGACCAGTCGATGTGAGGACGGCGTTTGCCCTCATGCATTGGGCCGGTGGCACCCATGATAAAGATGGGAGCCCTGTCTATGTAGGCGTAGTAGACCGCCATCTGGGCATGCAGCATACCGACCAGATTGTGCAGGATGACGCCCATCGGTTTGCCGGTCGCTCTGGCGTACCCGTGGGCGATCTGTACCGCTATTTCTTCGTGCTGGCAGACCATCAGCTCTGGGTCATTTGCCCCGTAGTTGATGACAGAGTCGTGGAGACCCCGGAAGCTTGCTCCTGGATTCATCGAGATATGTTTGATGTCATACTGCTGTAGCAAATCAACGATGATATCGGACTGATATTTTTCGTATTTATTTCGATCCACGGACGCTCCTCTAGACTTTCTTCGTGCTTATAGTGCAAGCATTTGTTCACCAGTACGACAAACAATTTGAAATGCCCGTTCTACTGATTTGAATTTACTTGATTCGCTGGAGACGGGTCGACCACCAGGCTGAGATCAGTGAGAAGAAACTAATCACGATCAGGGTAATTATCCCCACACTGGTATTCTGATCAGCGCCGAGCCAGATAGCGATTGTCCCGGACACCCCTCCGGCACCCATTTGCATGGCACCGACCAGCCCCGTGGCAGAGCCTCTCAGTCTTGGGATGGCTGATGACGCGACTATGATCGAATTCGCTATGATGACGCCGTTAGAGAGACCGACGAAGATCATCGGCACGGCCAACCCGATCGGTGACGAGGGGCTATTTATGTGCCAGATTTCCATGATGATTAGGCTGGCGAGCGATGCGGCTGCGCCGACCGACGTGATGAGGTCGATCCGATAATGTTTGAGGAGGCGTTTGTTCGCTAGGTTTCCGAGTATGTAGCCGACGGAGGTAGTCGCCATCCACACACCAAACTCTTTCGCGCTGATTTCCATGCGCTCGAACGAGTATCCGATAAATCCCATCATCGCGAAGAAGACCGCGGTTTGAAACGCTGTGGTGAGTGCGCTTGACAGGAACTTCGCGGTGCTTAGAAGTTTGGCATAGCCGGCTAAAGCATCCTTAAAAGTAAACACGTGCTCCGGGCTATGGGTTTCCTGAATCCCAGCATTTACAAAATAAGTCAGTATCAGTCCCGTCATGGCTAACATCCAGAAAGAGCCCTGCCATCCCACGAAATCGGTCAACACCCCGCCAAGTGCTGTTCCAAATACGGGTATGATTGCCATCATTGCGATGATGGTCGACATCACACCAGCTGCCTGGTCACGGCCATAGAAATCAACCACGATTGATCGGGACATTGCGACGGCCGCGGCGGCTCCAAAACCTTGGATCACCCGGAAAAAAATAATTACCTCGATTGTGTGTGAGAGCGCCGCTCCAAAACCTGCCGCACAATAGGCAACTGCGCCACCAAGGAACAGCGGCTTTCTTCCGAGTCTGTCGGATAGCGGTCCCGCGATCAGTTGTCCAAACGCAATTGATAGTAAAAGGGTGGTTAGTGTGAGTTGTGTGATGTTTGAGTCGGCGTTGAGATCGATAGCCATCGATGGGATGGCCGGTGCCACCAGTGTAACGGCAAAAGGTGCCAACCCTGCTCCCAGCGAGAGTATCCAGATTGGAGGGGACCACTGGTGGCTAGTTTTTTCCAAATTGATCTCCTTAAAAGATGAAGGATACGGGACCCTCGATCTCTTCTCGAAGTTTTTTCATAGTGCCCTAGAGTTCAAATCGGTTTATCAAGAACGCGTGGTGTTTATCACCGCGGGTTATCATGGTTGCTTCTAATAATGTAGCTCTTTATGCACACACCGTTCGAAAAGTTTGGTCTGCCCGTACTAGCGTTTTTGGGATCCCGGATTTGCTTTGGCCTGTCAATGCAAATGGTAGCGGTCGCAATCGGTTGGCATATCTATGAGATCACAGGCGATGCCTTCAAGCTCGCGCTGGTGGGGCTGGTGTTTGTTCTTCCCATATTCGTTTTCTTCTTCCTTACAGGATTCGTGATAGATCGGTTCAGACGGAGAGATATCCTCATCGCGGCGACTTCTATTGACGCGGTCGCGTTTGTAGGGATGGCGGTCGCGTTGACCTCAGACGCAGCGTCGCTTAATTGGGTCTATTTTTTTATCTTCGTCCACGGGATCGCACACGCGTTCTTTGCGCCCGCCCAATCGGCGTTTCTTGCCAATCTGGTGTCGCCAACGATTCTTCCCAAAGCGATCGCCTTGAATGCCACTATGGGGCATCTTGCGACCACTGTCGGACCGTTCGTGGCCGGTATTTTGATTACGGTGATTGACCGAGATGTTTACTGGTTAATGACTGCTGTCGTTCTAATTTGTCCGGTACTCTACAGTCTTCTGCCGAACATACCAGTGCCTGTATCTGAGAATTCGAGGACGTTCGAAGCGATATTCGCAGGAATTCACTATCTGCGGGCCAACATGATGGTTTTGGGTGCGATCCTTTTCGATCTGGTGATAGTCCTTTTTGGCTCGGTGATCGCTCTTTTGCCAATCTATGCGGTTGATATTCTAGAAACAGATGCAGATGGTCTCGGGTTACTGAGGGCAATGCCAGCGCTCGGGTCTGTTATGGTTGGTTTTACGTTAGCGAGAATGAGCCCGATGCGCCGCGTCGGACAGACGCTGTTCGTTGTTCTGGTCTTATTCTCGTTCTCAATCCTTGTGTTCGCTTTTTCTGAGATGCTCTGGCTGAGTTGCCTCGCCTTGGTCGTGTATGGTGCGGTCGACATGGTGAGCGTAAATATTAGAATGTCTATGGTACAACTGGGTACGCCTGATGACTTGCGAGGCCGTGTCAACGCGGTTAACTCTTTGTGTACATCGTCCTCGAATCATCTCGGCACATTCCGAGCGGGCTGGCTGGCGTCTTTTGTTGGTCCGGTGCCAACAGCTGTTCTAGGTGGTTGTATTGGTCTGGCTGTGTCCGTCTGGGGATGGTTCACTTTTAAAGAGATTCGAGAACTTGATCGTGTTGAGAATATTAAAGCATTGCGAGGCACATGATGCCTAACTTTCGCTCGATGCAAGAGATCGCCTGGACCGGTTATGTGACGATAGTCAGGACCGAGATACGGCGTTTCATGAGGATAAAGAGCCAGACCCTCGTGCCACCTGTGATCACGATGGTGCTGTATCTATATATTTTTGGTTCGATTATTGGCCGCAAGGTTGGGACGCTGCTCGATATGCCGTATGTGCAGTTTATCGGGCCAGGTATCATAGCGATGGCCTTGATTAATAGCGCCTACTCAAACGTCAGTAGTTCCTTTTTTAGCGCAAAGAATCATCGTGTTTACGAGGAGATGTTTGTGACGCCGATACCGAGCGTGTCGATCGTCTTGGGTTACCTGTCTGGTGGGGTGTGCCGCGGGTTAATAGTGATGTGTCTCGTCTCTGTTGTCGTCTACCTTTTTAATCCCTTCAGCATCCACAACATCTTTGTACTCACCTGTGTTGCGTTCACTACTGCAGTTATTTTTTCTGCGTTGGGTATGATCAATGCGATCATTGCTGATAACCACGACGAGGCGAACTGGGTCAATAACTTTGTGATTACTCCGTTGACTTATATGGGGGGTGTGTTTTTCCCGATGACATCACTGCCAGCTGTGATACAGCCAATCGCGGAGTTGAATCCTATACTCATGGTAGTGAGTTCGTTTAGGTACGGTATCCTGGGTGTGGAGGCTGGATCAGTGGTCATCCATCTGTTGGGCCTCCTTATCTGCACCGTCGCATTAGTTGTTCTGCTTGCGGTAATGGTAGAGCGGCGGTATCGCCTGAGCGACTAGTCGATCAGAACCAGGCTCTCTTCAGAGGCGTGTCTCGTTCTGGCTCTGGAAAAATCTGACTCTCCTGGCAACCAAGCGCGGCCTCTGTTGTCGTAACCGATGGATCCCATCGATCCGCCACGAATCTGCATCCATTGAATTCATCGGAGTCGCTCGAGGCGAGCCAGACGGTCATTGGTCGAATCGTCTGCGGATCGATTCCGTGCCCGGTGATTGTGCCCGTCCCAAACTTTGTGTTGACCGCCCCGCCGGGTGACAAGGTGTTTACGGTGATTCCCGTCTCGGCCAAGGATTCTGCCCACGCGATCGTCGCCGCCTCGAGCGCGGCCTTTGTGGGGCCGTAGGGGGTCCAAGCCTTCCGGTGCATTGACTCAGTCCGCTTGGAGACATTAATTATACGGCCCCTTGTTAACCGTCTCATGTATGGAAGCGCGTGGTGGAGCATGAAATAGGGGCCACTCAGGTTTGTCGCTATGATTTCGCTCACACCCGCCGGGTCATGGCTCGAGATATCATTGTCGGTATCGCCCAAGTGGGCGTACCTGCCAGCCTTTCCAGCATTATTTATCAGAATGTCCATAGAGGGAAAGGTATCCATATGGGCCTCGATAGCTCTCTTACAATCTATCGCGACGCCTACGTCGGATAATTTGGCGTTTACCTTTATCCCAGCTTTTTTGAGAGTCGCCTTGGCTTGTTCTAGCTCCTCTTCGATCTCGGCAATGGTCTCGTCGGATCCTGGCGCCGCCGTGATTGTTATTCCTGACAGCCCCGACTCGGCCAACGCGACCGCCATCTCCATTCCTAGACCTCTGCTGGCTCCGGTTATCAGTCCATATTTATTTTCGAGCACGCTGTTACCTATCAGTGATTATCATTTATAGGATCGGATTTAGGTTATTCGAAATCTAACTCAAGGTGGTAGGTCTCGAGAAGATTTTGGTATTTTTGGGGTGCACCGTCTCGGTTCGTGTATTTCTTTTTTTTTGAGTGTGCACCAATTTAGTTCAATTTTTCATGTTGCGGTGCATTTCCGTGATCTAAAATGAATGGATTAAGTAGCTTTTGAGCGGGTTTGTCGGAGTCAGTTTGCTTTGGCATCGCTCTTGCTGACTCGACTACGGAAACAAGATGAGGTGTATGAAGGATCTGATTATTTTCACCGATCTCGATGGGTCGCTCTTGGACGATGAGACTTATAGGGCCTCTCCGGCTGACTCACTGTTTGAGACCTTGAACACTCAGGGCATACCGCTGGTCTTTAATTCAAGCAAAACCTTTCCGGAGATGCTCAAGATCAGGCGTTCGATGGGTAATCATCAACCGTTTGTTGTTGAGAATGGATCCGCGGTTTACGTGCCACTCGATCATGAGATCGCTGGCACTAAGGGGCTTGAACCGGCCCACAGCTACCTCCGTTGTGTGTTAGGCGTATCGCACCAACGAATCAAAGACTTCCTGAACTCGGCGGGCGAGGCTTTCAAGTACACTGCGTTGACTCAGATGTCAGAGGCAGAATGTGCGTCGGTTACCGGTCTAAGCGGATACGATGTTCTAATGGCGCAGACGCGTGAGTTCTCAGAGCCGCTTCTTTGGCGTGACAGCGAAGCTTCTTTAAAGAAATTATCAGACATGGCGTTGTCCGAGGGGTTACGCCTGGTGATGGGGGGACGTTTTGTTCACCTTATGGGAGATACAGATAAAAATCTGGCCCAACGTTGGTTAGTCAACCGGATGAGGCTAGTCCACGAAAAAGACTACAAGGTAATGGCCTTGGGAGACAGTGAGAATGACGCGCAAATGTTAGCGGACGCCGACTATCCCGTATTAATCAGGTCGGAGAGGCATGGTTTTCCCGACATAGAAACGAAATCACCGGTCTATCGCACCAAACGCACCGGACCAAGTGGTTGGTACGAGGCCGTCAGAACAATTGTTTTAAGAGAACTAATTTGAGGATCTAGCGGATGGGTGATTTCTATCAAAACGGAATTGTGACCACGCTTCACAACCTAGCTCAGCGTGGCACGGATGCACTGGAGTCCGAGCTTTTGAGGTTTTCAAAGGCAAAGCGGCTAGGGTTAATACTCCCATGTCTATATTCCGAGCTTGAAACGGAATCGATGCCTAAGATCGTCAAAGAGCTGAGCCACGTTCCGTATCTTGATCAATTAATCATTGGGCTCGATTGCGCGACCCTAGAAGAATACAAGAAAGCGCTGCTCGTTTTTAACCAACTCCCTCAGAACGTAAAAGTACTTTGGCATGACGGGCCAAGGTTGCGTGCGGTAGACCAGAAATTGAGGGACGCAAAGCTTTCACCGGATCAGATGGGGAAGGGACGTAATGTGTGGTTTTGCATGGGGTATGCCCTAGGCTCGAATCAGGCCGATGCGCTTGCTATTCACGATTGCGACATTGTTACCTATGATCGCTCGCTACTTGCTCGTCTTTTGTATCCGGTCGCCCACCCACAATTTAACTACGAGTTTTGCAAGGGCTACTATGCCCGTGTCGCTAACGGTAAAATGAATGGTAGGGTAACACGGCTGCTAGTGACCCCACTGTTACAGACTCTCAAGCGGATATTTGGGTCATTGGAATACTTGGATTATCTCGACAGCTTCAGGTACCCACTCGCCGGGGAAATGTCTTTTAGCCGAGACGTAATCAAGGACCTACGGATCCCATCAGATTGGGGCCTAGAGATCGGTATCTTGAGCGAAATGACCCGGAACTATTCCAATAACCGACTATGTCAGGTTGATATTGCCGACACTTACGATCATAAGCATCAAGATTTATCGCAAGACGACGAGAGTACGGGACTGTCCAGGATGTCGATCGACATCAGCAAGGCAATCTTCAGGAAACTCGCGACCAACGGAATAGTTTTCAATCAGGAAACATTCAGAACGATAAAGGCGACTTATTACCGTGTCGCGCTCGATTTTGTCGATCACTACAAAAGCGACTCTGCCATAAATGGGCTCGACCTCGACTTGCACAGGGAAGAGAAGGCCGTGGAATTATTTGCTTTGAACCTGATGAAAGCCGGGACGCATTTTCTTGAAAACCCGACCGAGCGGCCATTTATTCCGAGTTGGAATCGCGTTAGCAGTGCTTTACCGGGTCTTATGGACGAGCTGTTGGTTAGTGTCGACGCAGATATGAAAGAGTTCAGCTAGGAGAGGGATTCATTGCTGGTTCAAAATGTAACCGCGCATCTCGCGGAACTGTACCCTGACCACGATATCCTAGCATTGACCGATCAATGCCTCGAGGCGATGGACATCGACGGGAGTATGTTGCTATCCGATTCTAATGCGGCGCTTTGGAACAGTGACGATATCGTATTGATTACCTATGCCGACAGCATCACCTCGGCGTCCAGAACCCCGCTAGAGACGCTCAAGCAGTTTGTCGATCGTCACCTGAAAGAAATCTTTTCGGTTGTACATATTTTACCATTCTTTCCGTACAGTTCCGACGACGGTTTCAGCGTGATTGACTACTCAAGCGTGAATCCGAGCCATGGTAATTGGGGTCAACTCGAGGCCGTCGGGGAGCACTTCAAGATTATGGGAGACCTTGTCTTGAACCATTGCTCGACACGTAGTCTGTGGTTTGAAAATTTTAAGAAGGGGAGGGATCCCGGAAAAGATTTCTTTATTACAGTGGTACCTGATGCGGCGATTGATCAGGTTGTCAGGCCGCGTACATCAGAACTTCTTAGGCCGACCCGTACGGATCTTGGAGAGATTCTGGTTTGGTGCACGTTTAGCCACGATCAGGTTGACCTCAACTTTAAAAATCCAATGGTTTTATTGGAGTTCCTGAAAATTATTCACCGATATTTGGAGAAGGGAATTTCTTGGTTCAGGCTGGACGCAGTTGGTTTTGTCTGGAAAGAGCTGGGTACTTCATGTATCAATCTTCCAAAGACTCATACTGTTATTAAATTAATCCGACTACTTATTGAAAATAAATCAAAAAAATCAGTAGTAATCACGGAGACAAATATTCCAAATATTGAGAATTTGAGTTATTTCGGGGACCAGGACGAGGCTCATCTGATCTATAATTTTTCGTTGCCACCGCTTTTGCTGAATACCTTGATTACCGGTGACTATTCTCAGCTCAAGCGGTGGATGATGACGATGCCACCGGCCCGGATGGGGACCGCATATTTTAATTTTTTGGCGTCTCACGATGGGATAGGTCTCAGGCCTGTAGAAGGTCTCCTGTCGGCTACCGAACTTAAGAGACTGACCGACACCATGGTAGGATTTGGTGGTCGATTGAGCTACCGGGCCACGCAAGCGAGTGATGCGCAGCCCTACGAGATCAATATTTCGCTCTGGGACGCGCTGGCTGGGACGGTTGAGCAGGGTAAGGATAAGTATCAGTTTCATCGTTTCATCTGTGCGCACGCCATATTACTGGCGCTGGAGGGTATCCCGGCGATCTATGTACACAGCCTTGTGGCGACAGAGAATGATCTTTCACGGGTCGAAAATACCGGCAACCTGCGCTCGATCAATAGACACGTTTGGGACCAAGAACAACTGGAATCGCATCTGGCTAATGGAGATTCTCGGCACAGTCGTGTGCTAACGAGGCTCCTCGCGCTTATCCGGGTGAGGAAGAAGCAGAAGGCCTTTCATCCGAACGCAACAATGTTGACGCTTCATCTTGGCCCCGGTTTGTTTGGGTTCTGGAGGCAAAGCCTGGATCGTGGACAAAATATTTTTGCTGTATTCAATGTCACTAATGAGACGAGAATGCTAGACGTTGGTAATTTGAATCTAACTATCGATCAGGCTTGGATCGATCTAGTTGAAGGAGCCAGCGTGACTGATCGAAGCGGCCCTCTCTGTCTGGCCCCCTATCGTTTTCTCTGGATCGGGAATGAGGTTTAGGTAGCGCTGGTACAGACGTTGTGTGTCAGTCATCGTGGTAATTGTTCATAAATTGGAATCAGTGGTCGGTTGGGCATACGGGGCTGAGAGGGTCGAGGGTTTATTGATTTTCGGCCATTGGTGTGGTGATCGAGCAGGAACAGGTAAACAATCTGTTAATGCCAACCAAATCAGAATAAAATTGGTAGGCTGGCAGTTGGCGAACTAATCTGCATCGAGTCTGATTTAGACAATGAATGAGGTAAATCAATGAAACCTACAAGCGTTCTATCCGTCGCGGGCCTCTCTTCAGTTGCTGCCCCAGTGCTTGCTCATGGCGACCATGGCTCCATGATGATTGCCCAGCTGGTCGGGCATGTGCTTAGCGGCGAGCACTTACTTCTCGTGCTTGGTGCAGTTGCTGTCTCTTTCTTGCTGATCGGTCGTGTCGCGAAAAAGAGTTGATACCTAATGTATGGAAAGGGCCGCATCTGCGGCCCTTTTTGTTTATGCAGGTTTTGGCGGAAGGTCCTCTAGTTCTCTCTCGTAGGCCTCGGTCATCTGAGTGGATAGACCGTTCATAGCGAGTGCTTTTTCAAATAGATCACGCACCTCTTGGGTCTCATCAGCGTAGTCGATCTGATGACCGCCGATGCGTTTACTGATCCACGCCTTGGGAACCCCCTGTGCGTTTCGGATCGCGACTCCCTCATATTTGAATGCCAGATAACGCGCGGGTGTGGTGCCCGTGTTGAAGTGTTGGTGATACCACATATTAGGTGGCACGATCATCGAGCCAACTTCCCAATCGAAGCGCTCAGGCTCGGCGCCCTCGGGCCACATCAGAGAGTAACCGGACCCACTGAGAATAATCACATGAGCGCCCGGGCCGTGAGCGTGTGCCTTCTTGTAGGTACCTAAGGGGAACTGCGAGATGTGGCTATTCAATGAACTCTTCGCGAAATTGAAACGGATATGGCCGCCCCCGGCGCCGCGCTCTTTTGCCTCAATCAGCGGTAAATTGACGCCGTCCGGGACAAAGTTAGTCTCCAACAGCAGGCCTTTCTGTTCGCCCTTGCCTGAGAAAAACTCAGGGTCACCGCTGAAGCGCTCTGGGAAGTCGTGGCGGGTATTGAAGACGAACTCTGGGTCACCGTAGGTATTTAATATTGGTGGCGCATTGGTTACCGCGACATACCGAGCCGGCTCAGATCCTGATAGGTTGAAGTGTTGATGTAGTGTGTTCAGCGGGATGGCGAACAGAGCCCCGGGACCCCACTCGAACTCGACCTCCTGTCCCGCAAAGTTTTTGACTGTCGTTTTCCCGTGTCCCGACAGGATCATCACAGTTTCTTCGAATAACTGGCTCTGGGGTTCCAGTTTTTTTCCGGCGGGGATCTCACACACATAACAGTCATTGGTCGTGCGAGACGCATCATGGTTTATGTATACACCCGAGCCACCGCGGCGGGGCCAGGGTTTGAGCTCGACATGGTTCAGATTCTTGACGTATAGAGCGTCAATGATATCGAGCCCCTGATCGCGGACCCATTTTAGGTATGGGGTATCCTTTTCCTTCGCGAATTTTTTTGCTAGCTCGTCTGAAACGATGGCATTTTTACTCATGATATTCCTCAAAAACCTCCATGGCGAAGTGAACAAATTCACCCGCCAGATAAAAATATGTCTTCAACAGGCTTGGATTCGATGGTAGCAATGATACTCAGAAAAAGTGTGTCCAGAGGACGATAGGAACGAAACATTCTTGCTATGGGGGCGAACATCTTTGGCGAAGCCAAATAATAAGAGTGCAGACGCCGACGACGCTGGGCACGCACTTTCAGATCACGAATACGGTATTTTTAATGAGCACACTCATGTACCGGGGCATCACTACGATCATGATCATGATGACGATTTTGATGACGGTCCGCTTGAAGATAATCCGCTGTGGCAGCAGGACAATATCTTCCTGTCCACTGTCGGGGTCGATATCGGCTCAAGCAGTACACAGGTAGTCTTTTCTCAGGTTCATCTTGAGCGGCAGGGAGAGGCACTGAGCTCCCGCTACGTAGTTGTCGACAGACGGTTGTTGTATCAGTCACCAATTTTCTTTACTCCCTACGCGGATGCCACTGAAATCGATGCTCGGGCGCTGGGCTCGCTGATCGATCAGGCCTATCGAGAGGCTGACGTGACGCCACACGACGTCGATATCGGGGTCGTGCTACTGACTGGGGAGGCATTGAGGCGCCAAAATGCGGAGCGGATTGCGCACGTGATCGCTCACAAGGGTGGAGACTTTCTGAGCGCCAGCGCGGGTCATCATATGGAGTCCAATCTTGCGGCACATGGTTCAGGTGCGGTGGAATTATCGGGCAAAGAGTCATCGTGCGTGCTCAACGTGGATATCGGTGGGGGAACCACCAAGCTCGCGCTGATTCGAGACGGTAGCTTGATCCAGACCGCGGCGTTCCATGTCGGTGGCCGATTATTTGTCTGGGACGCACAGGGCCAGATCAGTCGGATAGAGCCACGTGCCGCCGAGGTACTGTCTGACCTCGGCCATGAGATTGGGTTGGGCGATATGGTTTCGGATACGATGATCACCGCGCTAGGCGAACACCTGTCGAGTATCATTTTCGACATTGTCGCAGGCAAGCAGCGTTCCGATGCCCGGTGGCTGACCAATCCGCTGGAGATCCCGCCCGATGTCGGTACCGTCATTTTCTCTGGTGGCGTGTCCGAGTACATTGCTGATGCTGATGCTGATGGACACAACGATATTGGCCAGTCACTCGGTAACCAGCTTCTGAACGCGCTCAATGAATGGAAGAGTAATATTCGATTCGAGGCTGCGCGAGGAGGGATACGGGCGACGGCATTGGGAGCATCTGAGTTCAATATTCAGGTCAGCGGAAATACCGGTCATTTGTCGGATCCTGGGCTATTGTTGCCACGGAAAAATATGCCAGTGATACGGCTGACGGTTGACGCAGGAAATCTTACTTCTGATGACCTTAAGTGTCGGTTAATACGGTCAGTTACCGAGTTTGATTTAACTGACTACGAAGAATTTGCTCTGGCGTTTGAGTGGTTAGGCGATTTTGACTATGAGCTACTGAAGCGTTTTTGTGATTCCATTGTTGGTTACATAGAGTCGGACACAGAGCACCGCGACTCAGCGCTTTATTTGTTGTTCGACCGGGATCTCGCCCAAAGTGTGGGGCGGATTCTGACGACTGAACATGAAATCGGGAGACCGCTGCTGGTGCTCGACGGTCTCCGCTTCAAAGAATTCGAGTTTGTTGACCTAGGTCGAATCCGGCTGCCGTCACGGACCGTGCCGGTGACTGTTAAGTCATTGATATTCCAGGGTCATGGTATGTCTTAAGGGTAGGAGAGTGTAGCATTGAAGGTACAAATTAAAGATGGGATTTCTTTTGGCTGTGGTGGCGATTTTTTGCTGCGATCGGCCCTTGAGCAGGGGCTTGGGTTTCCGTATGAGTGCGCGTCTGGGAGTTGCGGAAACTGCCGTTTTGAGTTGCTATCGGGGGACATCGAGTATCCTAACGGTGAGCCAGAAATCCTCACCGAGCGAGACCTGCAGAGGAATCGGCATCTCGCCTGTCAGTGCGTACCGAAGAGTGATCTAAAGATCAAGGTACGCCTGTTTGACCAGTACGAGCCTGTGCACAACCCGTCTCGTTTTAGTTCGCGGCTGGTGGCGATAGAGGAGGTTACCCATGACATCTCCGAGTTTCGTTTTGAGACTCATTCGAGTCAGGCGTTTGAGCCCGGTCAGTTTGCCCTGATTGACGTCCCGGGTGTCCCTGGGTCCCGAGCTTACTCGATGTGTAACATCGGGGGAGGCGATGGTGTCTGGGATTTCCAAATCAAGAGAGTGCCCGGTGGTGCCGCGACCACGGCTCTGTTCGACGATGCTGAGGTGGGACTCGAGTGTGACATCATCGGACCCTACGGTCGCGGCTATTTTCGAGGGTTTCGTGGTAGAGATATCGTGCTAATCGCTGGAGGTTCCGGGTTATCCCCCATGGTCTCTGTTGCGCGAGCCATCGAGGCCGCATCAAGCGCGCGCACCACAGAACAGGTTTTCTTTTATTATGGCGGCCGCGCCGTGGAAGATATTGCGGGTGAGCAATTCTTGTCGGTTATGCCAAGTTATGGTGACTGGATCAATTATGAGGTCGCGTTGACTGATAGATCCGGTACCGACGACGGTCGTGTCTTTGAGGGATTCGTTCACGAACTGGCCAAACAAAAACTCGACGAGCGCCTCAATGAGGTCGATCTTTACTTCGCCGGGCCGCCACTTATGGCCGGCGCGGTAGAGCAGGAGATTGTCCGCCACTACCGGGTCCCGTCGGATCAGGTATTTTATGATCGTTACGGCTAATTGTAAGGTTCAGGAGTGAGTATGAACATCAATCAGATACAGGCCATGAAAGGAATCGGCGAGAAGTCTGCCGCGTTGGTTGTTTGGGACGCCCCGACTGCGCACATCGCACACGAGTGTGGGGCTGACTTCCTTATCGTTGGTGACTCTGTTGGGGTCAATCTTTGGGGCCACTCGAACAATCTGGAGATCACGCTGGACGACTTCCTGGTCGCCGTAAAGGCTGTCCGGCGTGGTGCACCTGATGCACTCGTGTGTGCAGACATTCCCTACGGTCCCGTGCAAATCGATCCCACGGAGGCGGTCCGTGCCGCGATCAGACTCGTCCAGGAGGGAGGGGCTGATCTGGTAAAGATTGATGCTGCCCCCGATTTCCCTGAGGCTGTTACTGCTGTGACTCGGGCGGGTGTTCCTGTATTTGCACAGATGGGTCTCAGTCCCCAGTCGGGTTCAAAGTATGGGATTAGTATTGGTGACCTACAGCAACCGGAGAGTCTTGTTCCTGATGAGATGATGGAACAGTTGATTCAGGAGGCTCAGGTCTGCGAGCAGGCTGGTGCGGCCATGATCGATCTGACAAACGCCGGGCCCGTGATTGGTGAGGCTATAACAGATGCTGTA
>MDTB01083219.1_pt1 | contig 14457 bp, 8 predicted proteins | sample 811161 | NCBI WGS metagenome assembly MDTB01 (sample SAMN05326650, study PRJNA326480) | marine metagenome | isolation source: seawater | place: Mediterranean Sea | collected 2009
CACTTCTAATAATTTTTCTAATTTTAGTTTTGAATCACCGATCCAATTTATCATTATCCTTTCTAAACTTTTATGAGTAATTCCTTTTTTTTCGATATCATTTGGTATGTTTAATTCAATCCAATTTGTCATGGTTTCCCAAATATTAGTATTTTTATTATTAATTTCAGTTGTTAATTTTTCATGAAATGTTGTTTTTGTTTGATTTACTTTTTTGTAGATTTCTTCAACACTAACTAGGCATTTTTTCAGTGCCTTGATCGATTCAAGGCCGCTTTTGGTTATTTTAATCGGCTGGATTGGCGATGTTGAAAATAACGTTTGTTCCCACTCTTCTGCCTTCGGTATATTTTTGATGGGGTCTGGATTGGGTTCTGAAAGGATATAATTTTTTAGTATTAATTTTATAAAGTCTTGGCATTTGATGATTTTAACATGATCAAGAGATTTTAATGTTTCCCTAATAATTGTGGTTACCATTCGTTGATTTAATTCAGGGTTATTATATTTGTTTATTTTATTTTTATCTGGAATGCTCATATACCATTTATCGGTATTATTTTTTATTTACTTTATTTCATTGAAATTTTTGTATTTCTTGACAAACTTATCGGAAATGGTAGACTAACGTTGTGATTTCACCTATGTTAAAAAAATCTAATTGGGTGTTTGCAAGAGTTTCTCTTGCAGATTTTTTAACGCGTTTTTTGAGGTTTTCTTTTGCAACCCACTAATGCACCATGCTCTGATTTTGTGAGTAATCGATCGCAAAAAAAGCCGCCATTTAAAGAAAGTTATCAAACATCCAAAGAATTACCTCAATCCGATTTTGTAGATAGAGTTCAAACGTTCAGAATCACTAATTTGAACGATTCCACTAGTAGCAACGATTCAAAAGAGAGTCGGGACTCTTTATTAAATGAAGTGTTGTTATCTACACCAGAGAGAGGATCCACTCAGAATGCACCTTTGTTGCAAAGTGCAACACCCGACGTGTTTGGTAGTAAAAAGCTAATGCCTGTTTGTTCTCCTTTTTCTGATTATAAATCTAGAAATACGCCGCAGTCACATGAATTAAAACGTAATTTCCCAAATATTGAATACACGAACGCTAAATCAGAGTCAGATTTGTCGAAGATAAGGCCTCAAAATTTGGTTCAATGTGGTTCTGGGAAATCGACGAGTCTTTATGAACACACTGACACAGTGGATTCATCACCTAAAAAATCGCTATTTGATGAAACTCAGTTTTGGAAAACTACTGAATTTCATGGTCAACCCCACCCAACATTTTCTTCATCAAAAGAAATACAGGAATGGTGGGAGACGCGTCTTAATACAAAGTTAGCTTTAATGATGAAAAAGCCCCCTCATATAGTTAGTGATGAGTCGTTATTAACATCAACAAACAACTTCGATACTTCTGATCCAACCAACTCTTCTGAAAACTTGCAGTTGTCTTCCAGTGCACCAACCGCTTCTCATTTTGAATCAATCACCTTTTCAAACATTACTTCAAACCAAACACATACTCAGGATTATGCGATTCGTCGGAAATCTGAAGGAGGGGCTGGGCTGCCTCGTCGTTCTAATTATTTTAAGACTTCGATAGAAGATATGGACGGTCATCCAGAATTTATTAATCACAAAAATTACACGTCTCAGCAAAGTTCCTCTCGTCTTTTTAATCAAAAAGATAATCGATCTTTAGTTGTATCTTTAAGAGATACCAATGCCAATGCGAATGAAGATACAGCTGTTCAAATGCGAGGCCGAAGGTTTTATAAACAGTTTATTACAGCTGGTCATTCCCGGTCGGCACCTGCCTCTCCGAACCCTGGTTCTGATTCATAAACTTATAGCTGGATATTTAATTTGTACAAAGTTATTTCTGATCTAGGGCTGTTTTTTAATGATACTTCCAAGGATGACGAAATCATTAATCAGCATCTCACTACGTTTAATGAAGACTATGTTAAATTTTCTACTAAGATCGTTCAGACATTTCAACAATTTATGGAGAAAAATAGTAAGATTCAATTAAATTTAAGTGATCAGGTTGATGCTTTGAATTTGCGATTAAATAATGATGTTCAAAAATTAAAACAGCAATTTCAACATATGCTTTTTACTAAGGAGATTGGCAACTCTGCCCCCTCATTAAGGCGACAGCAGAGCTTAATGGATTTAAGTGGTCATCGGCTTTCTCCAGACTTATTTAAAGGACAATCATCAATTGTTTATGATTTAAAAACATTTATGCTTGAGACGTTGTTTCAAGAGCATGGATTAACCAATGAAATTGAATTAATTATGAATGAAAATGAAACCGATCAATTGCAATATAATTTTTGGGCAGCGTTAAAATCCTATACTATTGGAACAGCATCTGAACATGAACTTATATCTGTCAAACGAAAAACCATTCAGCTTAACGTTAACGATACTACCTTTGTTTATCTTAAACGGTTTTTTAATGACATGCATTCAATGTTAGATTATTTGAAAACATCAGATATAAAACCACAGCTGATTGATAATTTGTCTCAAAGCCGTGATTTAAATCAAATTTCAGAATTGCAAATTCAATTTATTTACAAAAATGAGATAAAAAAACTACCTGAACATTGGTGGTATTTAATTCGGAAGAATCCGTATTTTGACGATGTTTTTAAGAAAGTTAATAATTTTGATGGGCATAATTTTGATCACATCCATTTTAAATTTAATGGGATTACATCCATTTCGTTTTATGTTGTTCGAATGTCAGTTATCAACACACTCATTGATGTGAATTCTCCAAGTTATGATTTATTAACTGAGTGCATGGAAAAAATAATTCGACGTTTAGAACGTGACTCGGGTTTTTTACCAAGCTCTCAACGACTCATTGATATCAATTCTATTTATTTTGAAAATGATAATAGCATGGTTTTTGCTGAAGCCAGACAGGGCCTTCGATTATTTCCAGTTGCCTTTTGCTGTGCTGATAGTGGTTCTAAAAATGCTCAACATTTTTCTGCTAATGGTATTTATGTTGCTCGTGGATTGCAAGAAATCGGATCAAATAGCGCATCAATTGGTAGTTTAATGTCAGCAATTGTTATTCGGGAGTTAAAGTCTGATTTTAAAAATTCATCGGATCCAAGGCCCACTACGTTGTATCATCAAATGCAAACCATTCCATTCATTACACGCTCTCCTAATCCTCTTGTTATTACTAAAATTTATAATGGGTCTTCAAATTTGTATCAGGCACTTGAGTTCTCAAAAAAAATTGATTCTGAACATAACTGGCGATCTAATGAGTCTCATTATCAGTTATTGGAGTTCTTTCAACTTATACAACCCAGTATTAAAAAGAAATACACTTCTTTTTACAATTTATTATCATCGTTTAATTTTAATAACCAAACATTGTTATATTCACTTTTTATTGAACTTTTATCTGGTCAATTTCATTTAGGATTTTATTCAACATCCGTTGATGAAATCAAAAGTCGTTTGATTTCTCGTTTGGATATTTTGACTTTTCAAAATGAAGAGATCCAAGATAAACAAGAGGATCTTTACGATTTTTTTGTTAATTCACTTTTTATAGATGTAACTCAATGTTTCGAAAAAAAAGATCAATTAATTTTGTCTCCGTTTCGGTTATTGGCTTTATTGCAATCCGTTCAAACATTTGAGTCTTCTGAAACATTATCTGATACGTTTAGTGATCGTGACTATATTTTCTCTATTCTTAAAAACTATACAACTTTAATGTCTGCTGAAAAGTTTAATAACCAAATAGAGTCACGATTTGAAGTTGTTAAAAAATTAATTCAAATGAGTCCGTATTTAAATGAGACTGTTCTTGAAAATCAATTTAAAGCATTGGTGGACAAGGATCAATCGCTATCAACTGATTCTGTAAGGGGTTTTTTAAAACTTTTATTTAACGTTGGGCATTTTTATTATCCAAAGGGTCAATCACCATATGATTTGGGTTGGGTGTTTGGCTTTGACTATATTCGATGTTATCCAGCGCCTAAAACTTCTACCCATAAAATTGATCGCATTTCAAATGAAATTTTAGCTAAACAGCTTATTGATTATTCAGGAGTGCTCTTCCGACCACTATCGTTTTTCTTACAACGCCCGTTTAATGATTATTCAAAGTATCAAATTGCTGTTTTAATGTCGAAATATTTTAATTTCAGTTGGATTTTTCCAAACCTTATTTCTCTATCTGAAATTGATCAATTGGATCAATCAATTCTTACTTCTGGTACTATTTATAGGCCTTTTGTGCATATGCCTCTTCAAGATTTAGACTTATTTGAACGTTCCTTTTATACTCAAAAGAATATTTTTCGAACCACGCTTTCTTTGACCCATATGCAACAAAGCTTGCTTTCCTTAGTTCATATTATGATTAATTTGCTGAAATTCATTGATGATAATGACACTGATAAGTTTAGTTTATATCGAAGTTCTTTTTCTAATTTTAATAATGAAGTATCACGACTAAGATCTTATCAAAAACCCCGACAGTCATCGTTTTTTCCAACACTATTTTCATCTATTTTTACGCATATTCGGACAACGGTTTTATCAGCCATTTTTTCACCATATCGTCCTATTATTGATCGACTTAACCAATTCCCTCGGTTAAGTTTTCACCAACCATTGGGCAGCTCTGATTCAAAAAGTATATCGTATCGAAAAACAGAGTGGCGATATGTTCAACATGATAAGTTTGTTTTTCTACGATCTATTTCTAGTTATTATGAGATAGGTCCCAATAGTGATTTTCATGCACTCAAAGGTGATACGTCTAGTATGTTATTGGGTTTGCCTCCTGTTTACTCTAACTCATTGATGAAAAAACTGAAATATATTGGTGATGCTTTAACTTTAATCTGGGTGGTTGAAAATTTAATTGATCAAGATGATTTTAATAAATGGCAGTATGTTTTTCCAGATCTTGAGCAACATTTATGGGATTTTGAAAAAATACGTCGTTTCTTTAGGAATGACACCTGTTTTAATTCAACTAAATTATCAACTTATATTCGTTTTGTTAAGCGTGAATTGTTATTAAATAATGATTTTTCAAATATTCTTATTGATGACTATGAGGACTTGCTTCAAAACAATGCAAAGAAAAACTATGAAAAAGCAAAACAACTTTGGGCGCCTGATTTTTTGGGTTCAATTTACATGCTTCAGGCGGTTTATCAATATTTTGAGTTATTTTTAATAAGTGATGATGCGATCCCTCACTTTAACGCTCCTCAATTGGTTATTTTTGAAAAAAATAGTAAACTTCCTAAGTATGAATTTGACTTAACGGATTCTTCAAAGCGTCGATCTACTACTTATTTACACTACTTTTGGGATTCAAAAATTTGTCAAAATGTTTATGAACGTTTGGATCTTAAGCTTCCAATAGATCAACCATATGATATGGATTATGATCAACTCAATTTATTTGATTGGATGACAAAGTTTGTGAAATTAGATGTTCATTTTTTGCATTTGGAGTTGGCCATTGAAAATGCACTGTCTAATTATTTTCGAACCTCTGAAAATTTTGTAGATTTTGATAAAGCGTTTCGTTATTTACAAGATAATTTAACTGACATGAATCAGACGGTACAAACTATTTACGATCAAATTAATTCATCTATGGCGTTACATGAAAAAAAACAGATTATTTGTCAATTTTGTAATAATGATGTTCCGAACCATTTGGCATCCATCATTAAAGATACGTTTATTTTTCTTTTTGAATATGATGAAAATAATCGTAAATTCGGTCTAAAATAATACTATGGGCCTCTTATTTATTTCTGCTTTAACCCTCATATTTTTACTTTGCTTCATATCGTTTTATTTAATGCAAAAAAGCCGTGTATCTATTACGTATTTATTAATGAATGTTTCCATATTCTTTTATATTTTATCGGTTTACTCTGTATTATTTTCGTCAGATATTACTTATTTTCGGTTAATTTTTGCATTTGGCAACTTTAGTGTTCTGATGATTTATATTTTGTTAAAAGAAATGGCAACACTTAAATATTATTTGATTGATCGTATTTATATTGTGGCATCTGTATTTTTTTCAATTGCATCAATTGCTACGAATTGGGTGGTAGACTCTGTGGCACAAACCTCGATTCAACTATCAGTTGTTAATCCGTTATTGGTTCAGCTCAATTATGGGTGGCTTTATTTTGGCATTATCTTTATGATTATGTTCCTGTTTTTTAGTGGGACCTTTCAAGCCGTAAAATATTATCGTACTTTAAATCACAAATTACCTTTTATTTATTCATGGGGATCTATTTTTGCTTTTTTATTATTATCGATTTGTTCCAATGCTATTTATCCAATGGTATTTGGAACATCAAAATATAGTTTTTTAGTTGTTTTTTGGACACTTTTTCTTTCTATTGGAAATTTTGTTGCAATTATTAACTACCAGTATTTAAACATTCGTTTATTTTTCTCTAAGTCGTTTGGTTTCTTATTATTTTGGAGTTTCCTTTTCTCTACTATTTTTTGTATTGGGATGTTTGTTTATTCAAAACTATATAGCCCAAATTCCATGCTTGTTATGATGTGTGGTTTGTTATTTTTTGTTCTAATTTACCATTCAATTCGTGATATTTTTCAACAATTGGTTAAAACTATTCTGGGTGGTGTTAATAAGGATTTAGATAATACGTATTTGAACTTATCTAAGGAGTTGCTAAATGCTAAATCATTGATTCATATTTTTCATGCAATTCAAAAATTTCTTGATACAGTAGAGGCTGAATCTTGGCATGGCGTACTCATGTCGTTTCAAGATACGCCGGTTGTTTCAGATTCGAATATTCCTCAAAAAGTCTATGATCAGATGTTCCAAGATATTGAGTCGTATGCTAATAAAGTGAATATTATTGTTGAAAATAATTCAGTGCTCCTTATTTTAAAGTTAATCCGAGATCAACAATTTTTTGGATGGTTCCGCATCCGATTTCCAATTTATAAATTGAGTTGGCTTCGACGTCAAAAAAAACAATTATCAACAATCAATACAATGTGTATTAATTCGATTCAACTAATTTTTTCTTACGATAACATCAGTCATAAAATTAAGCATTTAACCAATGCAAATGAATTTGTTTCACGGTTGTCGTTAACATCAGTTAATACGATATCGACAATGATTTTAAATCAGTTAAAACAAACATTTGGCTTTAATCATGTTATTTTACCTCAATTCTCTCATTATGGGATGAAATGGTCTTCTTCGACCGTTTATGTTCCTGAAGATATTCGTGAGTTAATTTATAAGATTGAGATTCCAAGTTTATTTAAATTTCCACATGATCCCATTTGTTTTCAAGTTGCAGACTATAACGATGACCATCCATTGGTACAGGTTTGTCGTTATTATGAAAATGATGAGTGTTACTTATTACCAATCGTTCAAGATGATTTATTGGTTGGTTATTATATGGGGTTTTCTAATCAACAAAATAAACTGGTTGATATGAATTTATTAAGTATTATCAATAAACAAATTTCAACAATTTTATATCGTTCTATTGTGAATAATAAAATCGCAACGACCAAACATTTTTACCAAGAAATTATTGATTATTTATCATCGATTATTGTTGTATTAAACGAAAACTTTGAGATTCAATATAGCAATAAATACTTTAAGTCATTTTTTAATAAAAACTATTCGAGTTTTCACGAGTTAATGATTGATTACCCAAGCTTAGAAATTATTAATAAAATCATTGATTTTTCAGACACAGAATTAACCATACAGATTAAAAAGCAGCATTTTAAAGTTTCTTTAAAACATTTAATGGATAATAAAATTATTGTTTTACTGACCAATGTAACGGATCTGGTCAAAATTCAGCATTCCATTTCAAAATCTTCAAAACTTCGAGGTATGGGAACCTTTGTTGCTGGTGTTGCACACGAAATTAAAAACCCGTTGGTTGCTGTCAAAACATTTACTCAGTTAATTTCAAAAGATTGGTCAAATAATGATATTCGTTCTAAATGCCAGCAAATTGTTTTACCTCAATTGCATCGAATCAATAATTTGTCTCAATCGCTTAACTATTTTGGCAAGACTGAAAAACATACGTTTGAACCCACCAATTTGTCAGAATTACTGTATAATACCCAAGAACTTTTAAAAGCCGATGATCGATTTCATGAAAAAATTCAAACAGTTTTTGATATTGAGCCGAATGTTATGGTTTTTGCCAGTTCACAAACATTGGTTCAAGTCTTCTTAAATCTATCCATGAATGCCATTGATGCTGTATCTGATGTCAAAGCTCCTAAAATTCGATTTCATTTGTTTACTGACTCAATGACAAAGGTTATTCTCGATATTGAAGATAATGGCACAGGTATTTCAATTTCTGATACGCACCATTTGTTTGATCCTTTTTTTACGACAAAGGATTCGGGGACGGGATTGGGTTTGAGTATTGTTCATCAAATTATCTCAGATCATCAAGGGAATATAAATTTACAGCATACCAGTGATTCTGGAACAACATTTCGAATTGTTTTGCCAAAGTTATTGCGTCCTAAACGACTGGTGGAGACTGCTCATGATCATTAATTTTGCAATTCTTTTTACCATTTTTTCTATTTATTTTATTCGTGATCTATTTTCAGATCATCGGTTAGCCAATCAAACCGCTGCTTTGATTTCGTTTACTTCATTAATGTGGTGGCTAGTAAATTATACAGATTACTTTAAGCCATATGTCTTAGAGGCCTCATCTTGTATTGGTGAGGGTGCGTTATTTTTTATTTATTTACTAAGTATTGATTCTTTAACAATACGTTCTGTAATTATTCGTCGATTGTTTACAACCCTATTTTTCTTCATTTGGTTATTTTTCCTTTATCAGGCAATACACATTTTATTTTTTGGTCATTTGTTCATTGATTCTGAAATTTTGAAATGGTTAATTTTTTCATGTGTAGGACTTCTTGTCCTCATTTATAATCGGTATTTGAGGTTTTCAAAGACCCCTTCTTTATTTAAGCGTATGGGATTAGAATGGACATTTCTAATTGTTTATACAATTATTCATATTTACTTATTTTTTATTCAGACTGACTATAACACTTTTGTTCGTTTTTATTTATTTTATGCTCTTTATTTTTTGATCTATGGGGCTTATTTTATTCGTTTCCCAAACCGTACATTGCGATTGTATTTACATTCGTTTATTTTTTCTATCTTATTTATTTGTTTAGGGGCGCTATATTTTTTTGGGTTTCGATTTATTCAGTTTCCCTCAATGAGTTTACCCTATGAATGGTTTGTCTATCTTATGAGTCCTATACTATTGGTTACTTTCTTCTTTGTTTTTGACAAAATGGTTAAATACTTTGATCGATTATCTCCATTTTCTTTTATTGATATGCCACAATTTTTGATTTTTATTGATTTATTAAAACGAGTATCCAAACGACATGAACTTAAATCACTTTTGACCAATTACTCAATTTTTAAATTATCTAAGCATCATATCTATTTGTGGAGTGTGAATGATGATCACCGCTGTTACCCAGTTACTGAAACAACACCAGTTTTAGATAATGAAATTATACTATTTTTGCAATATAAAGAAGTGGTTTATTTCAAACATTTGGATTCACTTTTAGTTCAATATTCTCAAACCCCATTTCAGTCCAATATTCGTTTACTATCTAATTTTATGAATACCTATTCGATAACTAAAATTTCATTATTGCAAAAATCACGGGAAATGGTTGGTGTTTTTGCTTTATCTTTTAAACATTCACATCAAGAAATTTTAGAATATGATCACCAGCAATTGCAACTTCTAGAAAATGTGTTTAGTAATACCCTTTGTAATACAAATTCGTTTTTACGTTTATTAAATCATCAAAAAATATTGGAGCATATTAATATCGCAAGTTCTAAATTTAATGTCTCTATTGACGATGATACTTATTATGCCATTATTCGAAAAACATTGGTTAAAATAATTCCTGAAATTAAGTTTTATTTCTTATTAAAATATGACTCAGATTCACAGTTTTACAAGCGTTCCTATTTGTTAACCAAAGAACATCTCCAACATGCCATGAATGTTCATGCTGACGTTGTTGAATCATCGTTGAAAGATAATATGTACGTTAAATTCTCACTGGTTCAGCCGGATATTCCTCAAGAATTTCAGCTTGCTATGCAAAATGTTGGTGCCAATCATATGTTACTGATTCGTTTAAGTGAATCAACAGGAAGTTCAATTTTTGTATTATTTTTCCATTCCAATATCGATGTCTTGGATTATAGAATATCATTTTGTCAGATGTTTTTACGTCAATCTGATATTTTTTACCAGTATCAAGCGAATTGTGAAGAGTTAAATCGATTGCAATTATTTTTGAAACAACTCCTTGATCAACTGCCCGCTGGGATTCTTATTACAAATCAACAATTCGAATTAACTTATATCAATTCAAAAATGAATCATCAGCTGGATACTGATTTGATTCATTACGACCAAAAAGATATCCGAGAGATTGGTATCTTATCTGAGATTATTGATGCTATTGAGTATGTGAATGAAAATGGGTCTGATTACATTAAAAAGGTTGAGCTTTGCTTAAATGAGCGTCAGGAGCTTTATTTGTTGTCGTCTTTTAAAGTCCTCCAAGATGATCAGCCCAGCACTGTTGTTGTGTTGACCAATATTCAACAATCCAAAGAATTGGTGGACCAAATGAATCAAACCAATCGCTTAGCAATGATGAGTAAAATAGCAAAAGGCATTTCATATGAGTTAAGTAAACCCGTTGATCAACTGATTAATGGCGTTGAACAAATTGCGTCACGTTGGCATGAGCACACTTTTCAAGATTATTTCTCAACGGATATTGTCCCTCAGGTTGATCGTATAAATTTACTTTGTCAATCACTCTTACGACTTAGTCGCTCAAATACAGAGTCGCTGGTTGAAGTGTTTTTACCGGATTTACTTGATCAAGTCCTCCGATTGATTGCTGGCGATTTGCGATATACAACTCAAAAGTTTTATGTTGGTGTTTTGGATCGCCAGTGGATTATTGTTGATCAAGTCATGGCCATTCAAGTGTTGATGAATTTAATGATCTTTTGCTTAAAATCATTGGCTTTAGAGTCTAGTCGTTTGTCTCTTGACATTACCATTTCTGAAAATACAATGCTTAGCATTAAAATTGGTATCAAACATTACAACCAAGCTAGCTTTTCAAATGCTGATGATATGAAAGATCAATTGGAATTATCGATTGTTAATCAAATTGTTCTAAACCAAAATGGCCAATTTGATATTTTTTGTGAAAATCAATTGGCGTCTTTTCATATTTTATTGCCAATTAAGATACTATCTAAATCAGCTCAGTCTGGATAATTGTCACGCTGTTGCGGTTATTTTATTATAGGCCGCTTTTTCCAATGCCTTAAATTGTTGCATGCGGTCTTTTTTAATGGTGTTTTTATCCACAACATTTTGTGATGCAAATGCCATTATTTTCTCTTTGTTTTTTGATGCAAAAAATAACGTTGATAAATAATAGTCATTAATATTTTTTTTCTTTGTTTGATTTGTCTCTGTTTTTGACACTTCATCGATTGTTTCGTTTGTTTCCAATGATTTTGGTAATTCGGAATAGATGGGGTCATTTTGAGAATCTTTAATATTTTCAACATAGGCATGAATGCTTGCGCTCGATAAGATTATGCTTTTCGGTCTTAGTAATGTTAAGTCCTTGTCTAATGTTATTTTATAGGTTGTTTCAAATACTCTTTTTAATTTATCTAGCTGACTTTTAATGGTTGGGTGATTTAAAATTTGACAATGTTGAATAATATTTATGCACTGTAAAATTTTTAGCTTTGCCCCTTTGTCGCTTAATAACCCACTCATAATTTGATGAATCAGAGACTGAATTAAGTGATCCACAAATCGGACTAACTTCTTTAATTCTTGCATTTCTTCAATTCTTTGCGCATTAATAATGCGATCAATATTTTCAAACAATAGTGATTTATGTGACTCATCTAATGCATTGACTTGTGTCATTCAATCCTCCGATATCATGTATTTTGGGAATAATATCGTTATCGGTAATTTAGAAAAAAGACTTTATTAATTTTTTCCGCCACCGATGTAGCGAATGATTTCTATGACATCATTTTCTTTAATTATGGTTGTTTTAAATGTATTTTTAGGGCAGATGCTTTGATTTAATTCGACAATAATTAACTCTTTGTTTAGTTTAAGTTCGACTAATAGTGTTTCTATTGATGACTCGGGCGTAATGGATGTTTTATTGCCATTGAGTGTGATAGTTATCTTACCCATCGAATCCGATTTAATGGCCAGTAGATAAATAGGGCTTCACCGATTAAGTCAGATTTTGGAACAAATCCCCAAACTCTTGAATCTGCCGAATTTGCTCGGTTATCCCCCAACATGAAGTATTGATTTTTGGGCACTGTTATTTTCTTTAAATTTGAAAAATCACGACGAATTGTTACCCCTGGAATGACCAATAACTTCTCATTTACATAAACCATGCCGCGTTTAATTTCAACGGTTTCATTTGGAAGTCCTATCAGTCGTTTTACATATTGTTTTTTATCTTTGTATGGCGAATGAAACAATACAATGTCGCCTCGATGAGGGTCATTAAAATGATAAATTAATTTATTTACAATTAAACGATCTCCATGGGTGGATTGTGTCGCTGATCTTAATGTTGGAATCATTGAGCCAGAAAAAACCAATGACGATTGGACAATAAATTGACGCAGAATCATGGCAATGATAAATGCTCCAACAAGTGTTTCAAACCACTCAAGGATCGCACCAGATTTAGGGTTTTTTTTCTTGAACGTTGCTTTAAATAATTTCCAGCGTTTCAAAAGAGTATTGATATAAGCGATCATGTACGTCAGAATATCATTAAGACGTTTTTTTTGGAACAAATTATGACATTGAACTTTTCGAAATATCATGGATGTGGCAATGACTTTATTTGCGTTGACTTAAGAGACTCCCAACATGACCCGCGTGACTTGGCGACTCAAATATGTCGACGTGGATTTAGTATTGGCGCTGATGGGTTGGTTGCGTTAGTGAACTCTGATACTTCTCATCATAGAATGTTGATTGTTAATGCTGATGGCTCAATTCCTGAAATGTGTGGGAATGGTTTACGTTGTTTTGTCGCCTATTTAATGCATCTTGGTATTGATACTAATCGTGACTTAATGATCCAAACTGATTCAGGCCTTCTTTCAACTCAAATTATTTCCGATGATGGGTCCCTAATGATGGTGAATGTAGACCTTGGTCTTGTTCATGTGGGCGATAGCCTTAATTCAGCAGACTTTAATTTAACAGATTTTAAGGAACCTGGGTCTTTATTTGTTAACAATCAATTATTTCAATTTATTCCTGTTTCGATTGGTAACCCACATGCTGTTATTTTTGTTGATGATGTTGATACTATTGATTTAACCTTGTTGGGGCCACAGATTGAACATCATTCTTTTTTTCCAAATCGTGTTAATGTTGAATTTATTCAGGTTCTTTCCCATAGTGAATTAAAAATGCGTGTATGGGAGCGTGGGGTTGGAGAAACAAACGCTTGTGGAACCGGTGCTTGTGCCAGTGTTGTTGCTGGTTTTATCGCTAATCGATGTTCATCTAAGGCCACTGTTAACTTAATTGGTGGTCAATTAAAGATTGAATTTAATTCTAGATCATCAACTATACAGATGCTTGGCCCGGCGCAACATGTATTTTCATCTAAAATTAATATTTGAATTTACGCAAAATTTTAGTTAATCTAAGGAAGATTTGATTGTATTTGAATTAAAGGAGTGATAATGATTAAGATCGTTGCAATTTGGAGTTTTCTTATTGTCCAGGTTATGTCATTAACAGGTCTTGATGTTATGACCATGGTTCAAAATGAGACACAGAAAAAAAATACACGCAAAGCTGTTGTTGATATGAAAATCTATGATAATGAGAACCGAGAACGCTTGCGTTTTTTTAATTATTGGACCAAATTTAAAAAAGATCGAGAAGACAGTTTAATTAAGTTTTTTCGCCCTAAGAATGTGAAAGGAACGTCGTTACTGACGAATACTGATAAAAAAAAGGATTCGAAAAACCAATGGGTCTATTTACCAGCGTTTAAATCGGTTAAACGGCTCAGTTCGTCAGATAAAAATAAAAGTTTCATGGGGAGTGACTTTACGTATTCCGATATCGCTGGTCGTAAACTTGACGAAGATCTACATCGATTAATTAAAGAAACCGATCGCTTTTATTACATTGAAAGTGTTCCTAAGAATATGGAGTTGTCGATTTATTCCAAAATTCGGTACGTAATAAG
>MDTB01133180.1_pt1 | contig 14457 bp, 19 predicted proteins | sample 811161 | NCBI WGS metagenome assembly MDTB01 (sample SAMN05326650, study PRJNA326480) | marine metagenome | isolation source: seawater | place: Mediterranean Sea | collected 2009
CTGATTTTTTAGCTGTTGAACAAGCGCTTAAAAGTAGTGTTGTAAAAACTACTAAAAATATGTTTTTTAAATTCTTATTAAGTGTCATTTTTTCCCCTAAGTTGATGATGAAATATTTCAAATTATTATAGATTATTCAAGCACTAATTACATTAAAATTACCCTCACTTTGATAACAAAGAGGACCAAGATGGGTCAGAAGCATCTGTTTTAGTAGTTAGTTTTCTCTCATTATAGCCTGTTATATCTATTGACCAGAGTGAAGCTGAAAAACCTTCTCCTTTGGACCCTGCTTTTGTTTCTCTGTAGAAAACTAGGACTCTTCCATTTGGAGACCAAGACGGGGCTTCCTGATAATAATTTTCTGTTAAAAGCCGTTCCCCTGATCCGTCTATTCTCATCACTCCAATATAAAATCTTCCTTTTCTCATTTTAGTGAAAGCTATTAAATCACCTCTTGGAGACCAAACTGGAGTCCCGTAAATTCCTTTTTCAAAACTAATTCTTTTAACATTACTTCCATCGCTTCTCATGACATAAAGTTGTTGAAGTCCACTCCTGTCAGAATTGAAAGCAATATATTTTCCGTCAGGAGAAAAGGATGGAGATGTGTCAATTGATGAATGGTTTGTTATTCTCTCAACAACTCTTGTTTCTAAATCCATAGTATATATATCTGAATTTCCATCTTCAGCAAAACTCATTATTATCTTTTTTCCATCCGGAGAGAATCTTGGTGCAAACGTCATACCTGGGAAGTTTCCAACAACCTCTTGAACACCAGTTTCTATGTCTAGTAGATAAACTCTAGGCATGTTTCTAAAATAAGAAAGATAAGTAACCATTTGGTTTGTTGGATTAAATCTTGGAGTCAAAACGAGTTCATTTCCAAGAGTTAAATATTTTGTATTAGCACCGTCTTGATCCATAATAGCTAATTTTTTTACTCTTTCACTTTTAGGACCACTTTCTGAAACATAGATAATTCTTGTATCAAAATAACCTTCCTCTCCAGTTAAACGCTCATATATTTTATCTGATATTATGTGCGCTACTCTTCTCCAATTAGAAGGTGTTGTGGTAAAAGCTAATGCGGTCATTTCTTTGGAAGCTGTTAAATCCCAAAGTCTAAATTCTACTTTTAACTTTCCATTTTTTACTAATAATTTACCAGTAACTAAAGCTTGTGCTTTAATTAATCTCCAATCCTCAAATCTTGGTTTTAGATGCGCAATATCTGGTTTTTGAACAAAAGCCTCTTTTTTTAAAGGATTAAATAATCCTGTATTTTTAAAATTTCTTTCTATAATGGAGGAGATATTACTTCCTAACTCTTTTACTTTCATCCCTTCTTGTTCAGCTGACTCCATATCTACGTGTAATGGCGATACAGCGATTGGAAGAGGATCAAGATTACCTCTTGTAATGTCGACTTCTATCAAAGCAAATAATAATGAGTTAAAAGAAATAAAATATATAAAAAAAGCCAAATAAATTTTTTTCATATCAACCTTTTAACATTTCTGTTGGGTTAAAGTTAAGTTGCATTTCCTTCCATTTTTCGTATCCAGTAGGAGGGACTTTTAAAGGTTGACATAATCTCACAGCTCGCAAAGCACTTTCTGCCAATACTTTATAGAACCTTTGTCCAGGTCTATTCATTCTTTGGTGGTCTAAAATTTCAGATTTCAATATTGTTCCGTCTTTTTTTAGTTTAAGTTTAATTCTTACTAGTAAATTTTCGTCGTAAGGTAATCCAAGTGGTACGCTCCAACAACCAAATATCTGTGCTCTTAAAGCATCCTCTTCTGACAACGACAAACCTGTAGCAAAAGAATTCTTTACGCTACTTTGAGTTAATTTATCTATTTTTTCTTTTTTTACTACTTCTTCCTCTTTTGCTTTGTCAATTAAAGCTGCTATTTCATTAGTATCAATTATTTCTTTTTTTTCAAATTCAGAAGACTGTCTAATTTTAGGCTCTATCTCTTCAGGATTTTGTTTTTTTTTAACTATTTGTTTTTTTTCTTTTTTTTCGTCTGGCAAAGGAATTCTATCAGGCTTTTCTTTTGCTTTTGCTGCTGGTGGCGCTTGTTCTGATACTACTCTTTCCTCTTTCTTTTTAGTTTCTTCAATAATTTTTCTAGCTTTAGGAGCGAATGGAATGTTAGTTTTATCTGAAATCTGAATTAACTCTACTGAAACTATTGGGGGCAAATCAACTGGTTGTCTAACCATAAAAGGTAAAGTTAAGACTGTTAATAAAATCATTATTGAGTGAAATACTAAAGAATAAATTAAACTTTTTGTCATTTTTCATCTAGTTTTTGTAAGGCTCAGATATTAATGCTACTTTTGAAAAGCCTGCGCCTGACAATGTTCCCATAACCTCTAAGACTCTTCCATAATTAATAGTCTTGTCACCTCTAACATAAATTCGTGTGTCTGTTCTATTTTTTGCAATAGCTAAAAGTTTTGGTACAATTTTTTGATAATTAACTTTATGTTCTTGGATGTAAATTTCACCCTTTGAATTTATTGAAATTGTTAATGGTTCTTGATCATCTGGCAATGAGTCTGCCGCTGACTCAGGTAAATCAACCTGTACACCTACTGTTAAAAGCGGAGCGGTAACCATAAATATAATTAAAAGAACCAACATAACGTCTACGAATGGGGTTACGTTTATCTCACTCATTGGTTCATTTCTAGAGCGATTAAATTTAAAAGCCATATTTATATAATTGATAAAAATCTTTTTGAAAAATTATCTATTTTTGAAATATATCTTTTAGAGTCGCTGTTAAATTTATTGTAAGCTACAACTGCAGGGATTGCAGCTAATAAACCTAGGGCTGTTGCAAATAAAGCTTCAGCAATACCAGGAGCCACTATTGCCAAGCTCGTATTTCTTGAGATTGCAATTGATTGAAAAGAATTCATGATACCCCAGACTGTTCCAAATAATCCTATGAAAGGGGCTGTAGAACCTATTGTAGCAAGATAAGTAAAATTTTTTTCAATCTTCTTAATTTCATTATCAGTGGCAATTTCTAATATTCTTTCTACCCTTGCTGTTTGAACTGCAGTTGATTGTCTCTTTGTCTTGATTAATTCATTCATTGCAGTTTTAAAAATTATTGTAGCTGGGTCTTTTGAGGTATTGGGAAGATTGTTATTAAAACTTTCAGCTGATTTTGCTTTCCAGAATTTTTTTTCAAAATCTTCGGTTGACTCATTTATTCGTTTAAACAATTTAAATTTATCAAATATTAAAGCCCATGAAAAAATAGAGCTGGCTATAAGAAGAATTATAACAAATTTGACTACAAAATCGGCTCGTAAGAAAAGTTTCCACAAAGAAAAATCTGCACTTCCACCTAAGCCAACAACTTGAGCTGCAATTTCTTGTTCCATTAAAGTTAATTACTTTTAGAATGTGTCATGAATTTGACGCTTTTGAACTTAAATTTATGATTAATTTATTTAATTAGCTTTGTTTAATCTAGTCTCACTATAAAACCTAGCTATTAAAATAGCATCTGATTTGTTTACATCTTTTTTTCTGGCTAGATCGTTTGATAGTGAAGGATACATTTCAATTGCTTTAGTTCTGCTTGAGTCTTTTGATGAATTTATCAATTCAAAGTGTTTTTTCCATTTTGAAGGTCTCACAAAAAAAATTGGTAATCCTAAAGCTGCACATATACCCTTTATTGCACCGAAAGTTTGACCAAAATTGAACATACTAGTAACGCCTTGCCCCGGCATAGCATTCACTTGTTCTACAACCACCGACACTTCCTCATTTTTTGTAATATTGTCCTTTAATAATTTTACTAATTGTGCGCTGTTGAGTTGCCTTTTATTCTTTTTTCCCTCTGACATAACTGGAATTTCAAAAATATTAAGCACTTTATTGTTTTCTAAAATAGCTATTGCTCCACTTAACCCTGGATCTATTCCTATAATTTTCATATTTAAATATTTCCTAAATTAACGTTAGTATAAACATTTTGAACATCGTCTAATTCCTCTAAAGATACTGTCATTTCTTCAATTTTTTTACTTTGTTCTTTATTTAAATCTAAGTAACTAAGAGGTCTCCATTCTATACCAAAGTATTCAAATTTATCTAATTTCTTCTCAATTTCGCTTTTGACTTTATAAAAATCCTCTTTTTCAGATATTATTTCATGATAATTGTCAAAGTGATTACAATCTTTAGCGCCAGAATTTGTGGCTATTTCAAATATTTGTTCCTCGTTGCAGTTTTTTTTATCAATATGAATGACCCCACAATTATAGAATAAATGTGAAGTTGAGCCTAACTCACCCAGTCTGCCATTATTTTTTTGTAAAACCGTTCTGATGCTTGACGCAGATCTGTTTTTATTATCAGTTAATGTTTCAATAATAAAGGCAACATTAAATGGACCAAATCCTTCGTATCTTAAATTTTCATAGTTTTTTTCATCGTTGACTTCAGATTTGCTTATTGATCTAGAAATATTATCTTTAGGCATATTAGCTTGCCTAGCTGCCTGAATTGCTGTTCTTAATCTTGGATTCATATCAGGATTTTTATCTCCTAACTTTGCTGCAACTGTAATTTCTCTGGAAAGTTTTGAAAAAATTTTCGATCTCTCCTTATCTGCACGACCTTTTTTGTGTTTAATTCCCGCCCAATGTGAATGACCAGCCATTATTAAATTCTTTCGTGCAAAGATCCACCTAATATTATTGGTTGTACTTTTTTTGCTAGACCTGTTTCATCATCAGCAGTAACTAATAGCCCTGAAATTGTTGCTTCTCCTAAAGCTGGAACATGATTTTCTGCTGAGGGATCTTTTAAAAATTTTTTAAGTGAATTTTCTCTATTCATTCCAATAACTGAGTTATAATCTCCACACATGCCGATGTCAGTTTGGTACGCTGTGCCTTTTTCCATAATTCTGTAATCAGAAGTTGGAACATGTGTGTGAGTTCCAACTACCATTGTAGCTTTTCCGTCAAATAAATGTCCCATTGCCATTTTCTCACTAGTAGTTTCACCGTGCATGTCTACAATTATAAAATCTGATTTACCATCTCCTAATTTAAATCTTTCTAAAAATTTTTTTGCTTCTATAAAAACATCATCACATTTTTTCATAAAAACGTTTCCCATTAAATTTAACACAATAAATCTTTTTCCATTTTTATTGTAAATTCCTTCACCTTTGCCTGGCGAGTCTTTGAGCATGTTTAAAGGTCTTAAAAAATTTATATTTTTAGCTGCAATTTCTTCTGCTTCTTTATTATCCCAAACATGATTACCTGTCGTTATCACATCTGCGCCTGCCTTTAAAAATTCCTCAAATATTTCTTTTGTAATTCCTCGACCGGTGTTAGCTGCATTTTCTCCGTTAAGTATTACAAAATCTATTTTTTTTTTTTTGAATTATTTTTGGTAATTTTTCTTTAATGGCTTTTACTCCAGCAGGACCGGAGACGTCTCCTAAAATAAGAATATTCATTTTGATTAAAAAATACCTTTCTCTGTTAAAATATAATTTAGTTTTACATCATTGCTCAACACTGGGATCTTATGATGTTTTTGAAATGAAAAAGCAATGCCAATAGTCAAAATATTATTGTGTATTTTCAAATATTTATTTAGGTATCTGTCATAAAAACCTCCACCGTATCCTAGTCTATTGTTTTGTATATCATAGGCTAATAAAGGAACTAACATAATATCTGGGACAATATGATCAGTTAATATAGCAGGTTCTAACATTCCAAACTGATTAATTTTTAATACATCATTTTTTTTCCATTCGTAAAAGCGCATATTATTTCTATTAAGCACTGGAAGAAAAATTTTTAATCTTCTAATTAACCTTGTTTCAAACAACCTGAGGGTATTGACTTCAAACGAAGAGGGATAATAACTAGATAGAGTAATATTTTTTTTCTTAATCTTTTTTTTAATTAATTTGGTCAATGGACTAAAAAAACCGGGTTTAATATCAAAATATTTTTTTTTTCTAATCAAAAAATATTTTTTTCTTAATCGACCTTTATTGTACATCTACTGAATTTTTGAAATTGATTCAGTGTTTGAAAGTATTTTCTCTAGCGATTTAGTCGTTTTATCTAGCATTGACTCATAGAGATTATTACTTTCCTCTATCGTTTTTTTAAAACTATCCAACTCTTGATTCAATTTGTTTATTTCTTTTTCTTTTCCTTCTTTGTAAATAATTGCTAATTTCTTAATTTCTTTAAATTTGTTTGCTAGTTCATCTAGTTTTTTCTTTTGGTGTATTACCCTTTGTTTTAAATCAAAATATTCATCGATCAATTGTATTGTAGTAATCAACAAAAGTTTATTGTCACCTATATTGCCCAATTTATCTTTAAGCTCAGTATATTTTTTATCTAAAAACTTGGTTAAGTTTTTAAGAGACTCCTCTTGTCCATCATCACAAGATAAAAGGTAGTCCTTATTATTAAATTTAACATTTACATTTGCCATTTTTCAACTTCACTCAAAAGGTTTTCTGTTTCTTGACTTAGCTCTTCTATATCCTGATTAAATTTGTCTTCCATATTTGATTTTCTTTTTATCTCCTCTTGAAGATTGACTATTTTTTCCTTCAAATATTTATGTTCTCTCATTAACTCTTGGTTTTTTTTTTCAATTTCAGACTTTTGTCTAATTAGTTCATTTTTTTCAGTCTTTATTTTTTCTGTTTCGTAGGAAGAATGTGAATAAGTTGATGTCAAAGAGTTAAGTTTTTCTATTAACTTATTTAAATTTTTTTCTTTATTTTCAAATTTACTCATATTATTTATTTTATATCATAATATTGATATACTTAGTTTAAGTCTATATAGGTATTTTAACTGTGAACGTAAAATTTAATCAATTATCAAACGCAATAAGATTTTTATCAATTGACGCGGTACAAAAAGCTAATTCGGGTCACCCTGGAATGCCAATGGGCATGGCAGATGTTGCTACAGTTTTATTTAAATACCACCTCAGGTTTAATCCAAAAAATCCGAATTGGATAAACAGAGACAGGTTTATATTATCAGCAGGACATGGTTCTATGCTTTTGTACTCTTTACTTCATTTGACTGGGTACGAGAGCGTTACAATTGAAGATATCAAAAATTTTAGACAGCTTAATTCAATTTGTGCTGGCCATCCAGAATATAAAAAAGGAAGTGGAATTGAAACAACTACTGGACCACTAGGTCAAGGATTAGGCAATGCTGTTGGAATGTCAATTGCTGAAGAAATTTTAAGAAAAAAATTTGGACCATCTTTAATTAACAATAAAACTTATGTAATCGCTAGTGATGGAGATCTTATGGAAGGGATTAGTCATGAAGCAATGAGTTTAGCTGGTCATCTAAAACTAAAAAATTTAATAGTCTTTTTTGATAATAATAAAATTTCTATAGATGGCTCAACTGCACTAAGTGTATCTGATAATTATAAAAAAAGATTTGAAGGTTATGGATGGAACTTTTTAGAAATCAACGGTCACAAAGAAACTGAAATTTCAAAAGCAATAACTAAAGCATCTAAAGCAAATAAACCTACTTTAATTTCTTGCAAAACTATAATTGGCTATGGATCTCCAAATAAATCTGGAAAAGCGTCTTCTCATGGGTCTCCTTTAGGTGATGACGAAATTACTTTAGTGAGAAAAAAACTTAAATGGAAAGATAAGCCATTTGAGATACCAAAAGATATTTTAAATGCTTGGAGAAAAATTGGTGAAAAAGGAATTAAATTAGAAGAAAAATGGCAAGAAATCTTAAATAAAAAAAACTCAAAAATTAAATCTGAATTACAAAATATTTATATTCAACCAAATTTAGAGAATCTTGAAAATTTAATAAAAAAAGAAAAAAGTAAATATTTTGAGTCAAAACCAAGTATGGCAACAAGGCAGTGTTCATCAGTTGCTATAGAGAGAATTTCAAGTATTCTACCGCAATTAATTGGAGGCTCAGCTGATCTTAGTGGATCAAATAATACTAAAACAGTTAATTCCAAAGTAATTAATTCAAAAAATTTCGATGGAAATTATATTCATTATGGAGTTAGAGAACATGGTATGGCAGCTATTATGAATGGGCTCGCCTTGTACGGTGGGTTTATTCCTTATGGCGGAACTTTTTTAATTTTTTCAGATTATTGTAAACCATCTATAAGACTTGCTGCACTTATGGGATTAAAAGTAATCTATATTTTCTCTCATGACTCTATTGGACTCGGGGAAGACGGTCCAACACATCAACCTATTGAGCAACTGAATGGGTTAAGAGCAATTCCAAATCTTAACGTGTTCCGTCCTGCAGATATAAATGAGACAATTGAATGTTGGGAAATAGCTTTAAGGAGTAAAAATAATCCTAGTGCAATTGCGCTATCAAGACAAAAATTACCTTACATTAATTCCGAATTATCAGAAAAGAATAGATGTGAAAATGGAGCTTACGTGGTAAAGTTAATTTCTCATGACAACAAAGTTACTTTAGTTGCTTCTGGATCAGAAGTTGAACTAGCTTTGGATGTACACGATGCATTAAAAAAAAATAATATTGTGTCTAAAGTAGTATCAATGCCATGCCAAGAACTTTTTGATAAACAATCTGAAGATTTTAAAAAAAATATTTTAGATGCAGACTCTTTAATAGTCACTATTGAAGCTGGCAATGTTTCCTCTTGGAAAAAATATATGGGCGAAAGTGGCATATCTATAGGCATTGATAGATTTGGTGAAAGTGCTCCTTATAAAGAAATATACGAACATCTTGATTTATCGGTAGAAAAAATAGTTACAGCTATTCAAAAAAAGCTTAGGGAATAACTAAAGTCTCAATGAGTAAAATAAAATATTTTTCTGTAAATCAAGATATTCAGAGTAAAACAATTATCCTAAGGCTTGATTTAAATGTACCATTGTATGAAAAAAAAATACAAGACAAGAGTAGAATTTTAATGAGCTTACCCTTCTTAAAAGACTTAATACAAAAAGAAGCGAAGATAATTATTTTAAGCCATTTAGGAAGACCAAAAGGTGAGAAAGATAATAATTTGTCTCTTTCGCCTATATACAAATTTTTAAAAGAAAATCTTAAAACAAACGTATTTTTTTTCATGGGCGATATTAATGACGAAACAAAAAATAAATTCACATATTTGAAAGAAGGAGAAATTATCTTATTAGAAAATATTAGGTTCTTTAAGGAAGAAGATGAAAATGACGATAATTTTGCCAAGAAGCTCGCATCGCTCGGTGATATTTACATCAACGATGCTTTTTCTTGTTCTCACAGAGAGCAAGCTTCTATTCATAAAATCACAAAGTATATTAAAGAGTCATATGCCGGACCACTTCTTAAAAAAGAAGTTGAAGCTATAAATACGATTATTAAAAATAAAAAAGAGCCGGTAACGTGCATAATTGGAGGATCAAAAATTTCAACAAAAATCAATGTAATTAGCAACTTAATAAAAAAAGTAAACAATATTATTATTGTCGGTGCTATGGCTAATAATTTTCTAGCATTTAAAGGTTTTAATGTGGGAAAATCACTAGTGGAAAAAAACTCTAAAAAAACAATTAAAGATATATACGACCAAGCAAAAAAACATAATTGTAATATCTTAATTCCTGAAGACTGCAATGTATCTACTAATTTTGAAGGTTCTGGAAAAATAAAAAAACAGGACTCTATCGGAGAAGATGAAATAATTTTGGATATTGGACCAAAAACAATTGAGAAGATTGAAAATGTTATAGATCAATCTAATACAGTTTTGTGGAATGGTCCTACTGGATATTTTGAAAATAAAGATTTTTCAGTTGGTACTTTAGCAGTGGCAAAAAAAATTTCAGACAATACAGCTAAAAAATCTCTAATATCTATACTTGGCGGTGGAGACACAATTTCTGCAGTAAAAAAAAGTGAAAATAAATTTGCTTTTACACACTTATCAACAGCAGGGGGGGCATTTTTGGAATTTCTAGAGGGAAAAGACTTGCCCGGACTTAATGTTTTAAAATAAATATCAGTTATGACGCTAGAAGAAATTGCAAAAAAAATGTGTGCTAAAGGTAAGGGAATATTAGCAGCTGATGAAAGTACAGGCACTATTGCGAAAAGATTTAATAGTATCAATGTAGAAAATAATGAGCAAAATAGATTACTTTTTAGACAAACTCTATTTAGCTCGGAAGCTATGAAAAGTTATATTGGTGGAGTTATTCTTTTTGATGAGACTATTAAACAAACAACTACATTTGGACCGACTATCCCCGAATTAATTTTAAAAAATAATGCTTTACCGGGAATAAAAGTTGATAAAGGCGCAAAATCTCTGGCAGGATCAACAGACGAAACAGTAACTGAAGGTCTAGACGGCTTAAGAGAAAGGTTAAAAGAATACTATAAACTTGGAGCGAGGTTTACAAAATGGAGAGCTGTTTATAAAATAGGAAATAAATTTCCTTCGGCGCAGTCAATAAAATCAAACGCTCATGCACTCGCAAGATACGCTGCGTTTGTACAAGAAGCAAAAATGGTTCCAATTGTAGAACCAGAGGTATTAATGGATGGATCACATGATATTGATAAATGTCATCAAATAACTACTAATGTTTTAAATGAAGTTTATAATGAATTAGAAATTCACAAAGTAGATTTAAAAGGAACAGTTTTAAAGCCTAATATGATAATTCCAGGATCAGATTCTACAAAAAAATCAAGTTCTGAAGAAATAGCCGAAAAAACATTAAATTGTCTTAAGAAAAATGTTCCCAGCGCTGTAACAGGAATTGCATTTTTATCAGGTGGACAAACAGAAATAGAAGCTAGTAAAAATCTAAATGAAATAAACAAGATTAATGATACAAATTTTTTGATTACATTTTCTTATGGCAGAGGTTTACAAGCAAGCGCTCTTAAAGAGTTTGGCAAAGATCAAAAAAATCAAATTAATATTCAAAAAGCTTTTGATCATAGAGCGAGAATGAATGGGCTATCTTCTAAGGGAGAATGGTCTGAAAATTTAGAAAAAGAAGCTGCAGCTTAATTTACTTGAGAAAGTTTGTATATTTAATATCTCCAAACAGATTTAATAAGAAGTTTTACTATCAATTAGAAAAAGTTTTAGCTTCGAAAAATATCAAATTTTTTCAATTGAGATTAAAAAAAGTAAAACAAAATAAAATAATCAAAATTGGAAAAAAAATAAGAAAAATTACAAAAAAATATAAAGTAAAATTTATAATTAATGATAATCCTATCATAGCTAAAATTACAAGGGCGGATGGATGCCATTTAGGTCAAAGTGATGGTTCAGCTACAAAAGCAAAGAAATATCTTAATAATAAAATTATAGGTATTACCTGTCATAATTCAAAATCTTTAGCTAAAATTGCTTTAAAAAATAAGGCTGACTATATAGCCTTTGGTTCTTTTAATAATTCAAAATTAAAGCCTAATGCAACGAAAGCTAATTTAAAAATTCTGAGATGGGCAAAAAAGAATATTAAAAAACCTATAGTTGCTATAGGCGGAATTAATGGTTTAAATTATAAAAAATTATTAAAGTCTGGAGCTAAATATATTGCAATATCAAGTTATATTTGGGATAACCCAAATTTAAAACCAGAAACTGCAATTAAAAAATTTAAATGAAAATAACTGCTATAGAAATAAAAACTGGAATGATAATCGAACACAAAAATGATTATTGGAGTGTTTTAAAAACTCAACACGTTAAACCAGGAAAAGGCGGTGCATTTAATCAAGTAGAGCTAAAAAGTGTTATCAAAGGAACTAAGTTAAATGAGAGATTTAGATCAAACGAAACGGTTGAAAAAGCAGAAGTTGACGAGAAAAAATTCAATTTTTTGTATTTGGACGGAGAAAGTTGTCATTTTATGGATAACAAAACCTTTGAACAAATCGAAATCCCTAAGTCTATAACTGGAGAAAAGTATAAATTATTAAAAGAGAATCTTGAAGTTACTATTTCTTTTATGGAGGAAAAACCTATTTCAATCGAACTTCCAAATAATATAGAGTGTATTATTGAAAGTACTGACGCTGCTATTAAAAATCAAACAGCTTCTTCTTCTTACAAGCCAGCGCTTTTGGACTGTGGAATAAAAATAGATGTCCCCCCTTTTATAGAAAGTGGAGAAAAAATTGTAGTTGATACCCGCACTTTAGAATATGTAAAGAGAGTAAATTAATGAGATTAAATTCTCCTCAAATAAACATCATGACTAGAGCGTGTATGAAAGCATCTAAATCTCTTATAAGAGATTACGGTGAAATTGAAAATTTACAAGTTTCTACTAAGGGTCCAGGTGATTTTGTGACATCAGCAGATAGAAGGACTGAAAAAATTTTAATCGAAGAATTACAAAAAGCTCATCCCGATTATGGAATAATAACAGAGGAAAGTGGAATAATTAACAAATCAAATATTAAAAATAGATGGATAATAGATCCGATAGACGGAACAATGAATTTCTTAAATGGAATTCCACAATTTGCAATTTCTGTTGGTTACGAAGAAGATAACGAAATGAAAAGTGGAATTATATTCAATCCGATTATGAATGAAATGTTTTTTGCAGAAAAAGGAAATGGAGCTTATTTGAATAATTCTAGAATAAGAGTTTCAAAAAAAAAAAAAATTAAAGACGCATTAATTGTGACAGGAGGACCAAAGCAAGCCAGTAAAATTAAAGATAAAATTTTTTCAGAATATATAAATGTTTCAAAACATGTCTCTAATGTGAGAAAATTTGGGAGTGCTGCTTTAGATATGGCGTATGTTGCGTGTGGAAGATTTGATGGATATTGGCAAAGAGAATTAAATTATTGGGATGTGGCTGCAGGTATAATCATATTAAAAGAAGCAGGTGGATTTATCGACTTTTTTGAAATAGATAATAAAGCTCCACTTAAAAAGAACATTTTAGCTTCAAATTCAAATATTCATAAAGAATTGAGTGATCTAATTATCAAAAAAAATATTGAGTAAAAACCTTTAATAATATAAAACTCGCCTCATGAAAAAAAAAATTCATCCTGATTATCATAAAATAAAAGTCATCATGACTGATGGAAGTGAATTTGAAACAAGATCCACTTGGGGTAAAGAAAACGATACACTGAAATTAGATATCGATCCTAAATCGCATTACGCATGGACTGGTGGAACTCAAAAGATTCTAGATAAAGGGAGAGTGAGCAAATACAACAAAAAATTTAGCAATCTTAGAAAAACAAAATAAAATATGTCAGAAGCACCATTCATGCCAAAAGCCACAGCAGTTTGGCTAGTAGAAAATACAACATTAACATTTAAACAAATAGCAGAATTTTGTAATTTGCATGAACTAGAAATTAAAGGGATTGCCGACGGAGATGTAGCGAAAAGTATTAAAGCTTATAACCCTATCTTAGCAGGTCAATTATCTAGGGATGAAATAGAGGCTTGCTCACAAGATCCACAAAAAAAACTAAGTCTATTAAAAAAAATTGACAAAGTGGAAATTAAAGAGAGAAAAAAACCAAAATATACCCCTTTATCTAAAAGACAAGATAGACCTGATGCTATTTTGTGGTTATGTAAAAATGCTTCTGAGTTAACTGATGGTCAAATATCAAAACTTGTTGGAAGCACAAAGGGAACTGTATCTTTAATAAGGAAAAGAAGTTATTGGAATTTTTCAAATCTCAAGCCAAGAGATCCAGTTATATTAGCGCTTTGCACTCAAGAGACATTTGAAAAAAGTCTTGCGAAAGCTAAGAGACGAGTTGAAAGAGAAAAAAAAGCGAAGATAAGAGAAGAAAAAAAAAATCAAAAAGCTTCTTTATAGACAATTAGCCAAGCAAATGATAACTAACTTAAAATTAACAGGAGGTTTTTATTAAAATAGATGTAAAAGATAACAACGTTGAACAAGCTATAAGAGTTTTAAAGAGAAAGCTTCAAAAAGAGGGTTTTTTCAAAGTTATAAAGATGAAAAGTACTTATGAAAAACCTTCTGAAAAAAAGAAAAGAGTTCAAACTGAAAATATTAAAAGAATTAAGAAACTACAAAAATTAAAAAATAGGTACTAACTTATACAAAATGAGAGGATCAATAATGCCATCAGGTAAAGTAAAATGGTTTAATTCGAAAAAAGGTTATGGTTTTATAACTGACGATGAAACAAATAAAGATATTTTCTTACATGTTTCTGCTTTGGAAGAGTCTAAATTAAGAGTGCTGAAAGAAGAGCAAAAAATAAAATTTGATATAAAAGAAGAAAAAAATAAACTTCAAGCAGTAAATATAAAAAAAGTTTAATTTATCGCGGGGTGGAGCAGTCTGGTAGCTCGTCAGGCTCATAACCTGAAGGTCGTAGGTTCAAATC
>MDTB01129259.1_pt1 | contig 14455 bp, 14 predicted proteins | sample 811161 | NCBI WGS metagenome assembly MDTB01 (sample SAMN05326650, study PRJNA326480) | marine metagenome | isolation source: seawater | place: Mediterranean Sea | collected 2009
ATTAATATTTTTTTTCTTTTAATATTAAGTTTTTTTAGAATTTTCTGTAACTCATTTTTTTTTGTTTCAACATTAAACTTTACTTTTTTACTTTTAAGAAGTTGTGAGTAAAAAAATTCATAAACATTTACAATGTTATTGTAATTTAAATTTTGGTTAATTTCTTGCCTCAAAAAAAAATGTTTTTTTTTCGTAGAAATCATATAAGGATTTATAGATAAAAAATTTAAATATGAGCATGGCGTAATAAATAAAAATAAAATATTACTTTCTAAGAAATAAATATCTTTTCTTTTAAATAAATACTTCAAATGTACATTCGCATTAATTAATTTAGGAGCAAATATAATCAGTTTTTTATTTTTTTTTAATCGATAAATGTTCTCAATTTCCTCAATGAAAGCTCCAAATGATTTAGCGTCAGCTATTGCAATTCTAAAATTTAACCAATAAAGCAACAATCCAACAGGTATATAAAATATCGAGATAATTTTATAAAAAAAAATAATAAAATAAATTGTTGTTGAATATTTATTTTTTTTGAAATTATTTGAGAAAACAAAAAAAAATAAATTTTTAAATGTAATTGGCAATGAAAAATATCTTCCATGCAAAAAACCAGGGCTTACCGAAAATAAATAAGATATAACAAATTTCATGTTTTATTTTAATTCTCTTTATGCAATATAGTGTTAATGCCATCAACAAATATTTTTTATACTCCAGATAAATTAAAAAAATTTCTCAAAACTAAAGTCGAAAATAAAAAAATTGTTATGTGCCATGGTGTGTTTGATATTTTGCATATAGGACATATGTTGCATTTTAAACAGGCTAAAAAATTAGGCGATATATTGATTGTCTCAATTACAGAAGATAAATATGTAAAAAAAGGATTGGGACGCCCTTTTTTTGATTTAAAAACTAGGATGGAAACAGTTTCACAAATTAAAGGTGTTGATTATGTAATAGCAAGTCATAACCCCACAGCTATTGAAAATTTAAAGATAATAAAACCCAATATATATTGTAAAGGCCCTGATTACTCTAATATCAAAGATCATACAGGTAAATTATTCGAGGAAATAAAAAATGCAAAATCATTAAATATTGATATTAGTTTCTCAAAAGGACGCACTCATAGCTCATCAAATATTCTTAACAAAATGAACAATAAATTTTCTCAAGAACAGATTAAATTTATTAAGTCTATAAAAAAAGAGTTTAATTTTTCTGAAATCAGCAATTTTTTTGAAATAATAGCTAAGAAAAAATTATCTATCATGGGTGAAATTATTTTTGATAAATATTTTTTTTCGGACCCAGTTGGAGTTTCTGGCAAAGATCCTTTTTTGGTTTTTAAAGAAAGAGATAAAGAATTTTATTTAGGTGGTGCATTTTCAATGTCTAATAATATTTCTAATTTCTGTAATAAAATAAATTTACTCAGTTTCTTTAGAAAAAAAAATTATTTAAAAATTTTAAAATCGAAAAAAAATAATAATTTAATTCTAAACCTAGTGCAATCTGAACATCTTAAAGACATACAAAAAACTAGATATGTTGATTGGGTATCAAAAAATAAAATTTTTGGTGTTTATGATTATTTTGATGGGATTGAAAGCGAAAAAATATCAACAAAAATTACAAATATTTTTTCTAAAAAAAAAGAAAAAAACTTTATAATTGTAGACTATGGACATGGTTTTTTGAATGATAAACTAATAAAAAAAATTAATAGTTTTAAATATAAATATACTTTAAACGCTCAAATAAATTCTTCAAATAGAGGTTATCATGGTTTATTTAAATATAAATTTCCTTTGGCTATAATCATAAATGAAAATGAATTGAGATATGAATTTAAAGATAAATTTTCTAAAATTGAAAATTTGATTTTAAAATTAAAAAATCACATTAAATCAAAAATAGTTATTGTTACAAAAGGTAAGCAAGGTTCTATTTTGTTAGATGAAAAAAATAGATATATTTATTGCCCGTCATTTCATGAAAATGTTATCGATAAAGTAGGTGCTGGCGATACATTGTTGGCCTTTTTTTCTTTGTCAAAATTTAGTGGATTGAATAATCGTCTTAGTCTTTTTATTGCAAGTATTGCAGCTGGTATAAATGTTTCATTTTTTAATAATAAAGAAAAAATAACAAAAAAAAAAATTACTAGATAAAATTCAAGAAATAATGAAATGAAATAATCATCAAAGATATGATACGCAGAATTGATCTTAAAAAACAGTGGATAAAACAAAAAAAAAAACTATTACCTGAAATTGTATCTGTTTTGGCTTCAGGTAATTATGTTGGAAATAGTCTTGTTGAAGATTTAGAGTCTTCTTTGGCTAAATACTGTGGAAAAAAATATGCTGTCGCAATGAACAGTGGCACTGATGCAATTACAATTGCGCTTCATTTGTGTGGAATAAAAAAAAAAGATGAAATAATTACTCATGCCAATTCTTTCATAGCTACTACAGCTTCAATTGTACATTTAGGCGCAATTCCAAAGTTTGTAGACATTAACTATGATCAGACAATAGATCATTCTCTGATACAAAAAAAAATAAATAATAAAACTAAAGGTATCCTAGTTGCTCATTTAAATGGTAAAATGAATGATATGAAGCAAATAAAAAAAATTGCAAAAAAGAACAAGCTTTTTTTGATAGAAGATTGTGCGCAGGCAATAGGATCAAGTATTTATGGTAAAAAGAGTGGTCAATGGGGTGATGTTGGATGTTTTTCAACACATCCACTTAAAAATTTTAATGCATGTGGTGACGGTGGTTTTATTGTAACCAATAACAAGTCAATTTATCAAAAAGCAAAAATTTTAATTAATCATGGTCAAGAAAGCAGGGGAAATTATAAATTTTTTGCACATGTTTCTAGAATGGATGCTATTCAAGCAGCAATTTTAAACTTTAGACTAAAAACTTTGAATCAAGTGATTAGAAAAAGAAGAGAAAATGCTAATTTGTATTTTAAAGAATTGAAAAAGAATGAATATGTGAATTTTGATATTGATAATAAAAAAAAAAAAGAATTTTCAACTTTCCATTTATTTGTAATAAGATGCAAGCATAGAGAGAAATTAATAAAGTATTTAAAAATAAAAAAAATTGAAACTGGCATTCATTATCCAATTCCAATCCATAAGCAAAAAGCCTATAAAAATTTTTCAAATGAAATGCCTTATTTGAAAGTAACAGAAAGTATTAGTAAGCAAATTTTATCCTTACCTATAAACGAATATTTAACAAGAAAACAAATAATTTTTATTTGTAAAAAAATAAATCAATTTTATGATAAAAAAATTTACAAAACAGTCTCTTAATTCAAAACTAGATAATAGGTCGCTGTATCTTCGATCTTTAATATTAGAATGTTTCACAAGTGAAAAAAGAGGCCATATAGGTCCTGCAATGTCAATTATTGAAATATTAAGAGTCATTTATGATAACTACATCTCAAAAAATAAAGAAAAATTTAAGTTTATCCTAAGCAAAGGCCATGGTTGTTTGGCTCTATACTCTTTACTTTACGATTATGGCTATATAAAAAAAAAAGATCTAAGAGAATATGGAAGTCTAAATGGTATTTTGGGTGGTCATCCTGAGAGTCAAAAGATTAAAGGTGTAGAATTATCAACAGGATCTTTAGGCCATGGTTTTCCAATGGGTGTTGGGATGTCTTTGGCAAATAAAATTTTAAAAAAGAAAATTTTTTTTTTTATATTGTGTGGTGATGGAGAAATGAATGAGGGGTCTATTTGGGAAGCAATGATGTCTGCCTCAAAGCATAAACTTAGTAACCTAATACTATTAATTGATTATAATAAACTTCAATCGTACGATTTTATAAAAAACGTTTTAGATTTAGAACCTTTAGACAAAAAATTAAAAAGTTTTGGATTTTACGCAGAACATGTAAATGGTCATAATATTGATCAGATTAATAAAAAATTAAAAAAATTGATAGTTTTAAAAAATAAACCAAAAGCTTTAATTTGCCATACTGTAAAAGGCAAAGGAATTAAAGAAGCTGAATTTAACCCATTGTGGCATCATAAATCTTTTATCTCTAGCTCAGAAATGGAGCTTATGAAAAAAAACTTTTCAAAAAGAAAATAACAAATGAGAAATACCTGCCTAAATACTATTTTTGATTTAGCTAAAAAAAATAAAAATATTGTGTTTATAGGCTCTGATCTAGGTGCAGGAGTTTTAAAAGATTTTAAAAATAAATTTCCAGAGAGATTTTTTATGGAAGGTATTTCTGAGCAACATATTACTAGTATGTCTGCAGGTATGGCTATGGAAGGTTTAATACCATATTTTAATACTATAGGAACTTTTATAACTAGAAGAAATTTTGAACAAAACGTAATTGATATCGGTCTACACAATTTGCCTGTTAGACTGATCGGTAATGGTGGCGGTTTAGCATATGCAAGTTTGGGGCCGACACATCAAGCAATAGAGGATTTAGCCATTATGAGAACAATACCAAACTTTCATATTATTTCACCATGTGATGCAAATGAAATGAAGCAATTAATTGTTCAATCTCAAAATATAAAAAGACCGATTTATATCAGACTTTCTAGGGGAGGTGATAGATTAATCACTGAAAAAAAAAATATAAAGTATGGAAAATCAATTGTTTTAAATAAACCTAAAGATGTTCTTTTTATTACTACTGGTATTACTTCCCAAGAAGCTGAATTGGCGTCAATTAACTTAAATAAAAAAGGTATTAGAGCAGGAGTGTTGCACAATCATTGTATTAAGCCTTTTGATAAAAGTAATTTTTTTTCAACATTAAAAAATCAAAAATTAATAATTACAGTAGAAGAGCATATAATTTCAGGAGGTCTTGGATCTATTGTATTAGAATTACTTAATGAGAGAAATATTAGAAAATTTAAAGTCTTTAGATTAGGAATAAAAGATAATTTTGTAAAAAAATATGGATCTCAACAACAACTTTTTAAATATTGTAAAATTGACTCTAAAAGTCTGGAAAAATTTGTTTTATCAAATTATGAAAAAAAATAGATATATCTTTAGCTCAAAACATAAATCAACAAAAAGAAATTATTTAAAAAGGATGATAAACAAAAAATATCATTATATGAGTATTGCAAAAAAATATTCTTTTGAATACTGGGATGGAAGCAGAGAAAGTGGTTATGGCGGATATAAATATATTGATGGATATTGGATAGTTATAGTTAAAAAATTAATAAAATTATATAAGCTTAATAATAAATCAAAAGTTCTTGATGTTGGATGTGGAAAAGGTTTTCTTTTATATGAATTAAAAAAAACTCTACCAGGCATAGAAGTTCATGGCCTAGATATTTCAAAATATGCAATTAGCAAAGCTCCAAAAGAAATCAAAAAAAATTTAAAATATCTTAAAGCACAAACTAAATATCCATTTAAAAATAAATATTTTGATCTAGTAATTTCATTTGGCTGCATTCACAATCTAGAAATATTCGATTTAAAAAAATGTTTAAAAGAAATTACTCGAGTTGGCAGAAAGCAATTTGTTTTAACTGAGAGTTATAGAAATAATAAAGAGCTTTTTAACTTGCAATGCTGGGCATTAACATGTGAGAGTTTTTTTAGTCCAAAAGAATGGAAATGGATATTTGATAGTTTTGGTTATTCGGGTGACTATGAATTTATTTATTTTGAGTAATTTTCATAAAATAATTTAATTTTTTTAATCATAAAATCCAATTTTCTTTTATCTATAAATTCATGAACAGGTAATGATAAAGTAGTTTTAGCTAATTTTTCTGAAACTGGAAAATCACCTTTTTTATAACCTAATTTCCTTAGTGGTTTTTGAAGATGCATTGGTATTGGATAATGTTGCTTTGCATCAATTTTATTTTTGTTCAAGTATCTAGATAATTCATCTCTGTATCTAGTTTGAATAGAATAAATATGAAATACTTCTTTAAGTTTTTTATCTCTTTGTGGAATTTTAATATATTTGATTGATTTTAATTTTTTATCTAAATAAAAAGCATTTTTTCTGCGTGCTGTTGTAATTTTATTTAATTTTTTAATTAGATGATTTGCGACTACAGCCTGTATGGTATCTAATCTTGAGTTTACTCCAAATATTTCGATTTCATTTCTATTTTTTAGCCCATGGTTTCTTAATAATCTTAATTTTTTTTCAAACTTTGGATTGTTTGTAAGAATCATTCCTCCATCGCCCCAAACATTTAAATTTTTTAATGGGTGCAAACTAAAACACCCTAAATCACCAAAATTACCAGCATATTTACCATTAAGAGTAGAAAGGGCCGCATGACATGCGTCCTCAATAACAAACAGATTATATTTTTTTGCAATTTTGTTTATTTTTTCCATATCACATATCCTTCCAGACCAATGGACTACTAAAATTGCTTTTGTTTTTTTAGTTATTTTTTCTTCTATTAAGTCAGGATTAATATTAAAATCTTCTTTTGAATCAACAAATTTAGGCACACAGTTTGCTTGAGCAATTGCATTTATTGTTGCATAGAAAGTGTATGGAGTAGTTATTATTTCACTACCAGCTTTAAGATCTAGCATTTTCAAAGACAAGTAAATTGCGTCAGTTCCACTACCTACGCCAACACAAAATTTTGAATTCATTAATTTTTTAAAATTATTCTCAAACTTCTCTACTTCAAATCCTAAAGTAAAGTCATTGAATTTTATTACTTTTTCTATTTTTGAAAAAATTTTTTTATAATCTTTAAATTGTTCAGATAAATAATTATGCTTAATAAGGTTTTTTTTATCCTTTAAATATTGATTAGTTAAAAAATTTTTATACATTAATCATTTCTTATGGATATATCTTTTTTCCATTTTATTAATTTCAAACTTATTTTTACTAAACCATTTGATTGTATTATCAATCCCTTTACTCAAATTAATCTTATTTTTCCAATTTAAAATTTTATTTGCTTTATTATTACACATAAAATACTTTTTATCTTTTCCAATTCTATCACTACTGTTAGAAATAAGTTTTTTATAATCATAATTCATTTTTTTACAAATAGACTGAATAAGATTTTTTATACTGATGATTTCATTTGATGAGATATTAAATATTTCACCTAAAATCTTTGATTTATTGAGAGATTTATAAATTGCATCACAAAAGTCATCAATGTAAATGAAAGATCTTAAGCTTTTTCCAGACCCATGAAGTGGTAATTTTTTCTTATAAATAATTGAGTAAATTGTTTTAGGTATAATTCTGTAAAGTGGCTGGTGTTCTCCATAAAAATTTGCAAATCTTAAAATAATACAAGGAAAATTAAAATTTTTATTTTGAAGAATAAGATAATTATCGATAGTAGAGTGCGTTAATGCATAAGGAGTAGATGGATTATGATGATCAGATTCAAGTAACTTTTTTTCTCTTGATCCATAAACTTCAGGTGTTGAAATTTTAATATATCTTTTGATTTTTATTTTTTTTAATTCTTCTATAAGTTTTATTTTTGTATATACATTTGTCTTAAACCATTGTTCTGGATTTGACCAACTTTCATTAACCATGCCTTGACCTGCAAAATCAACTAAATGCGTAATTTTTTTTGATTTTAAAATATTAATCACCTTATCTATATTTGTGTTGATATTTAATTTATAAAATTTAAATCGATCTAAATTTTTGTTAAATTTATACTTAAGTTCTAAATTATTTTTTTGTTTACTTCTACTAAAACCAATAACATTTACTTTTTTATTTAAACAATAATTAACAAAACTAGATCCCGCAAAAGAATTACTTCCTAAGACGGCTAATCTAATTGTCATTTTATTTTTTTATATTTTTTTATATTTTTTTAACCAATTTATCGAATAGCATTCTGGTTTATTTGATATTTTATTACTATTAAATTTTTCAATTAATTCATTTACACCTTTTTTGAGATTCCATTCAAAAACAAAACCAGCTTTTTTAATTTTGGAAGAGCTTAACCTGTAAGACCTTGGATCATTTGATTTTTTATATATAATCTTGCAATTAATCATTTTTTTAATTTCTTTTGCTGTCTGTGAGGCTGTAAGATTGCCAGCTGATGCATTATAAACACCACTTTTTAAATTTTTCTTCAAAAAAAATAAATACATCCTTACCATATCCTTTATATGAATATATGGTCTAGTTTGTTTTCCACCAAAAACAGTTATTTCATTTTTCTGTAATGATTGAAAAGTTAGGATATTAATCATTAAATCCAATCTCATTCTTGGTGAATAGCCAAATACTGTACCTGGCCTTATCATGTAAACTTTAAAAAATTTAGAGAAACTTTGAATAACTTTTTCTGCTATCATTTTTGTTTTGTTATAATCACTAATAGGTTCAAGTGATAAATCTTCTGTAACATTTTTTTCTTTCTTTATCCCATAAACACTTCCTGATGATGCAAAAATGAATTTTTTTATTTTCATTTTTTTACAAATATTACAAAGATTTAAAGTTCCTATACAAGAAATTTCCCATGTGAGTTTTGTATCAAGTAAAGAGGCAGCATCATTTGCAACCGAAGCTAGATGGTATACAACATCAATTTTTTTAAAATCATTTTCATTAACATTAAGAAGATCTTTTTTTATAATTTTTAAATTAGAATTTTTTTTTAAAAAATTTCCAAACCAGAAGGTGTCAAGAACAGTAACTTTATGGCCTAATTTAATTAATTCATTTGTTAAAAGCGTACCTATATAACCACCGCCTCCAGTAACCAAAATATTCATTGTCAATATGATTTTAATATATTAATTAACTTATCTTTAATGATTTATATTAAAAAAAACACAAATCTAGTAAATAATTTTTTATCTAAGGGATTTGTGATTTTTGACGTAGAAAATTTATCTACACTTAAATATATTAAAAGTTTAGTTTTAGAAAAAACATTTCAAATATTAAAAAAAAGAAAAATAAATTATTTAAAATCAGACATATTTAATAATTTTCATAAATATATTCATGCAAATGAACTTAATGATGTAAGAATGGAAATTTATTCCAAAATTAACGCTGACAAAAAAATTTTAATCAAATATGCAAGTTTAGCTCAAAAAAAATTAGATACTCTCTGTGGCAATGAAATTGCAATGCAAAGAAAAATTAACTTAAGTATACAGTTGTCAGGAGATAACAGTTCATTGCTTCCCATTCACTCAGATGTATGGTCTGGATGTTCTCCATATGAAATTGTCTTATGGGTACCACTTGTAGATGTAAAGGGTTCAAAATCGATGTTTATTTTTCCAAAATTATTAAATGATAAGATTTATAAAACTTTTAAAGGGTATAATGACTCACAAAAATTATTTGAAAAACATAAGAATAAAGTAAAATTTCTTAAATTAAAGTATGGCCAAGGTTTAATCTTTATGCATTCAATAATGCATGGAAATATTGTTAACAGCACTAAAGAGTCAAGATGGAGTTTAAATTGTAGAATTAAGTCATTGATGTCTCCGTATTATAAGAAAGGCATAGGTGAAACTTTTGTGCCACTAGGCATAAAGCCAGTAACAAAATTTGGAATGGAATATGAGCATCCAGAAATCTGAAAGCGATAAAGGATTTAGAGGATATATTTTTTCTCGGTCAATAAATAATAATTTTATACCTCAAAGAGTACAAAATCTTGTAATAAAAGATTTTGCCAGTAGAAAAAAATTATTTTTTAAACTTAGTTCAACAGAATATATAATGGAAAACTGTTTTCATATGTTAAAAGCTTTAGTAAAAGAAATCAAATTGTTAAATGGTATAATTTTTTATAGTATTGAGATGTTGCCAAAAAAAAAAAATTTAAGAGATAGTTATATAAAGAAAATATTAAAAGAAAAGAAGACCATTTATTTTGCTCTAGAAGAGATTAAAATTTCATCATTAAAAGAATATAAAAAATTAGATACTATTTTAAAAATCAAATTTGCATCAAAAGAATATAATTTAAAAAATGATTAATAATCTAATAGTTGAAAAAAATTGTAGACTATGTGGAAGTAAGAATATAAAAAAAATTTTTAAGTTTAAACCAACACCCATCATAGAATTATATGAAAAAAGTAAACAAAAGGCTTTACAACATAAAAAATATCCACAAACAATTGCAAGATGTAATAGTTGTAAGCACATTCAAATAATTGAAAGCGTGAGACCCTCTTATATGTGGTCTAACTACACATATTTATCAAGTCAAACAATGGGTATTAAAAATCATTTTCGGGATTTTTCTAGAAGTGTAAAAAAAAAATATAATCTAAAGAATAAATTTATAATTGATATTGGAGGAAATGATGGATCATTGCTAAATAACTTTAATGAATGTTCTCGTAGATTGAATATAGAACCATCAAAAAGTGTTACTAAATTTTGTAAAAATAAAAAAATTTCTCACTTAAATGAATACCTGTCTTTAAAAATTGTTCCTAAAATTATTTCAAAATACGAAAAGGCGAAATTAATATTTGCATTCAATGTTTTTGCACACACACGGAGCGTGAGAGATTTTATAATATGTATAAAAAATCTTTTAAGCGATGATGGGGTATTTATTTTTGAAGCACAATATTTAGGAGAAATATATAAAAAATTTATTTTGGGTACATTTTTTCATGAACATATGTCTCATCACTCAATTTATTCACTGAATAAAGTTTTTAAAAAAAATGGTTTAAAATTGTTTTCAATTAAAAAAAATAATATACAAAATGGCTCTGTCTTAGGTTTTGTAACTAAAGATAGCAATAAGAAAATTAAAATAGAAAATTCTGTAAATACTTTCTTAAGAAAAGAAAAAAAAAATAAAACAAATTCTCTTATAGAATTAAAAAAATTTATTTCTAAAATAGATGAACAAAAAAAACTTAGTCAAAAAATATTAAAAGATAATAAAAAATTATTAATTGGTTATGGCTCAGCAAGAAGTGGTGTGATTTATACTGAAAATTATGGAATAAAATACCCAAAAATAATATTTGATGACCATATATTTAAAATCAATAAATATTCACCATATTATGGATCTAAAATTTTACCTACAAAATATTTGAAAGATTACCAAGGCACAGTCTGTATTATTTTGGCATACATACATTACAAGAAAATTATTAAAAAAAATATAAAGTTTTTAAAAAAAAATAACAAATTTTTAATTTTTTTTCCAACACCTAAATTGATTTCAATTAAAAATTATACCAAATATGTATGATAAAATAAATATAGGAATTGTTGGTTTAGGACCAGTAATTCGATTTTGTCATCTACCCGTTATATCTAAGGACAAAAAATTTAATATATCATCTATTGTTGATAAAGATAAAAAAATTTTAAATAGCGTTAGTAAAAAATATAGGGTTAAAAATTTTTTTTTAAATTTTAATGATTTTATTAAGAATAAAAATTTATTTGATGCTGTATTATTTGCTCTAGCTCCAACGAATAACTATAAATTTTTAGAAAAATTAATTAAAATAAAAAAACCAATACTAATTGAAAAACCTGCTTCAATATCAGTCAAAAGTTTAGACAAGATATTAAAATTGGCAAATAAGAAAGGTTGTCAACTACAAGTAGGGTATATGAAATTACATGATGGAACTCTCAATGAATTAAAAAAACATATCAATAAATTTAATAATAAAATTTTACATATTCATTTTTGTTCTTATGGAGGAAAAGCTTTTTTTAAAAATTTTAAGAAAAAGAAAAACAAAATTAATCCAAAATTACTGACAAATAAAATTAAACATAAAAACTATTTTTTAAAATGGCTAAATACACATAGCCACGTGTTATCATATTTAGATTATATCTTTAAAGATTTAAAAATACAAAGTGTTACAAATTTTGAAAAAAAATTAACAGTTGTTTTTAAATCAAAAAATCAAATTATCCAATTGGATAGTGGATTTATATTTTCAAAAGATTGGAATGAAAGAATAAGTATAAAATCTGACAGCAAAGAGCTTATTTTAAAATTTGCCGCTAACAATTATATGACGAAAAATAATATGTTAATTATTAAAGATAAAATATCAAACAAAGAATCAATAATTAAAAGTAGAATTGAAAAAATGTTTAAAAATCAATTAATTCATTTTAAATATTTATTAAATAACTCAAAAAACTTAATTGATACAAAAAAAAATGCTAGAAATGTTCTAAAGTTATCAGAGGAAATTTTTAAAAAGTGTATAAAAATTTAATTATTGGTGGTAGTGGAAAATTAGGCAAATATATAAGTCTTCCTAGATCTCTTTTTACTTATAACAAAAAAAAAATACCTAATGCAATATGGTTAAATACTGATTTTAAAAGATTTAAAGAAATTTATAAATCTAATAACTTTGAAAATATTTTTTTTTTAGCAGGTATTACTGACATTGATAAATGTAAAAAAAATTTACAACAATCTAAAAAAATTAACATAGATTTTCCAAAAAAAATAATTCATTTTTTAAAAAAAAAGCAAACGAAGTTTATTTACTTTTCTACTGATCAAGTTTATGGAAATAGCTTTCATGCAAAAGAGACAAATAAACTAAAACCAGTAAATACTTATGCTAAGCAAAAGGTTTTAATAGAGAAAAAAATAAGAAAAAATTTAAAGAATTTTCTTATATTGAGACTCTCAAGAGTAGTTTTAGAGAATGATATTAATGGTGATTTTATCTCATTTTTTTTAAAAAACGTTAAATATAAAAGGAATATTTTTGCTTGTTCAAATTATTGTTTTAATTTTATATTTTCATCCTATCTCACAAAAAGTATAAATTTTTTAGTGAAAAACAATATGACTGGTATTTTCAATATAGGAGGTTCAACAGTTTTGAGTTTTTTTGATATATTTTTCATTTTAAAAAAAAAATTAATGTCCTATGGTTATGATAGTTCTAGAATTATATTGATAAAAATTAAAATTGAAGATTTGAGATTTAGAGAAGAAAGAGCAAGATATATAAATTTAAGTACAAAAAAATTATCTGAAATTTATAAAAAACCTCCAAATTCAAATTTAAAATTAATTCAGGTATTTAAAAAAAAACTAAATAATTTCAACCTATAAAAATGATAAATTTTAAAAAAATCTTTTTTTTTATGGTTAAGCCACCAAATCCGGTAGAGCATGAATTTGATGGATCATCAAAGGAATTAATAATTACTGATAAACTAAAAACTATTTTTAAGGAAATTTTTTTTGAAAAAAATAATATTTCATATAAAGTTTTAAAAATTTTCTCTTTAGGAAAAAATATTTTTTTCATTTTATTGATCCCAATATATTTTTTTCCAGCGATTTTGTTAAAAATTTTTTCGATAAAGCTTTACAATATAAATTATTGGCAAATAGGCACTTATGTTCAGCAGTTTGATTTAATGAATAAATTAAATGATAGAAAATTAAAAATTGTTTGCTGTATACCAAGCAATCATTCATCATCAAATTTTTTTGATGAAATTGTAAAGTCAAAGTTTTTTATTATAAATAATTATATCATATGTCTTTTTATGATTCCATTTTATTACTTTAAATTTTTGAGAATAGATGACATTAAAACTGATGAGGGATATAAAAATAATAAATGTTTTTCTTTATTTCATAAATTTGATTCAAAAAATTTATATTTATCAAATATTTCAAAAATTAAATTTAATGAAAAAATTGAAAATGAGATAAATTCTTATGGGAAAAATTATTGCATTATTCATGTACGAAATTTGGGAACAATAAGAGACTCAAAAATTGATGATTACTTTTTAACAGTAGACTATTTGAATAAAATTGGATTTAAAGTAATAAGATTTTGTGAAAATTTTTCAAATATAAATGAAAAATGGAAATTAAATTATTATCATGAAATACTATTAGATAACACAACAAAAAAATTACAATTCAAATTGATCAGTAATGCTAAATTTATGATATCTAATAATTCAGGTCCAGCTAACATTGCTACAATTTTAAAAGTTCCACTATTGCTGGTAAACGCTTTTCCATACAATAAAATTTTTAATTACAATGATAAAGACATGACTTTACCAAAACGAATTATTAGAAATAATCAACAATTAGATATTGAAGATATTTTACAAAATGATTTTAGTCATGCCGGAAGTGAAAAATTTTATAATTCTCAAAATTATAAGATCAAAAATAATACCCCTGAAGAAATTCTTAGAGCAACAAAAGAAATGATTCTAAATTTAGAAAGTAACGTTAAAAATTTTAAATATTCAAAAGAAGATTTTAAACAGTATTACGATATTGGTAAAGGAAATCTGTCGAATATTTTTTAAATGCTACATAGTTTTCTCTTAAATATTAAATTTTACTTAGTCTATAAAATTAAATATTATTTTATCTGTTTTGATA
>MDTB01193797.1_pt1 | contig 14453 bp, 11 predicted proteins | sample 811161 | NCBI WGS metagenome assembly MDTB01 (sample SAMN05326650, study PRJNA326480) | marine metagenome | isolation source: seawater | place: Mediterranean Sea | collected 2009
GCATGGCTCACTCTGGCATGGAGCTGCTATTCGCGCGGACGACGGCGAACGTATCTCCATCCACAACACCTACCTGCGCAACTGGATACGGACGTTTGATGACTACCTGACAATCGATCCTGAGGTGCTGGCGAACAATGCACCAGCCATTACCACTTTGGCCGGCGTGGATGACATTTACATGAAGAACACAATCGCAGGACCGGACAACCGGCGGTATCAATAATCATCCAGATTGCTTTCAACTAGCGTATGTCTTGTATGGATCTACCACTGTTAGAGGAATCCAGCTCACTACTGGATGCGCGAGGAAAATGGAAGCACGTCGGCCAGCATCGGCCGCCGTTTGCTGAATCAGTCAAGGACGGTCAAGAGTCCGTATGGGACTTCCCAAGACCACCTCGTATCGAAGAAGTAACTCAACACCTGACTGTGAAGCATGGTGACGATGTCATCGCATCGACGCACCATGGTATCCGTGTATTGGAAACCGCCGGTGCACCAACCTACTACTTCCCGCCATCGGATGTGGATATGAGTACGGTCAAAGCCGGAGACGTGGTCTCACTGTGCGAGTGGAAGGGTGCCGCCCAGGCACTGCTAATTGATGGTATCGAGATTGGCTGGCGTTACGTACAGATGTTCCCGGCCTTCAAAGACCTGTATCTGTGGCCGTCGTTTTATCCTTCACAAATCGCATGCTCTGTAGGAACTGAACAGGTCGAGCCGCAGCCAGGGGGATTCTATGGGGGCTGGGTGACCAGCAAACTTGCCGGCCCCATCAAGGGCGGTCCAGGTAGCGCCAGCTGGTGAGGACTCCACAGCGTGAATGCCGAGGGTAAGCCCCTCAGTCTCGTGAGCGTCACTTCATTGAAGCGGGAATTGGAAGGGACCTCTCCATCACACAGCACGACTAAAGATGGCCACAGCGCCTACCGTAGCACAGCGTACTGATTCTTTATCCCTGCAGGTATTGCGCTCAGAACTCAGATGCTGACCAATGTGCAAAACGGCATGGCCATCTGATCTGTCGCCCACCTACTCGCAGTTTCTGAGGCCGTTAACGAGTTTGTGGAAAGTTTGACATAACCAGACTAAGCGCGCCCAAACCACCCGACGGTCGGTGGTCATCTCGTCGATAAGTACGCTTGGTCATTCTGGTGAACGAAGGCCCAACGCTTCGCGCCAGTAATCGGCAGGATGGGCATCCAGGTTGACCACCACATCGTCGTCCAGCACATCGATCGGATCTCGACCATCAATCCCTATACCAAATGGATGGTAGCCAACCAGTCGCTGTAGTTTGTGGGGCATCGCTTTCACTACTTCCCTCGGAATCGCCAGTGTTTGTACTTCCTGCGGACGCAGATAACTGATCTGATGGCTTATGAAAAAACCCATTCGCTCTACGTCCTCGGTCACATTGGCACCTCCGGCGTGCCACATGCCGCCATCCCAGAACACAACACTCCCGGATTTCATTTCCACCTGAATGGTGTCTACAGACTGATCGACGGGTCGGGTCCAGGTGTGACTGTAAGGGACGAGATGAGTCGCCCCGTTTTCAATCGTAAAATCATCGAACGCAATAAGCGCGTTACAAAGAAACGTCGGATGTGGTCGAGGAATCGGCCATAGTCCATCATCCTGGTGTAATTGCTGCTTAGACTCACCGGGCAATGTATTGAACAACGTAGTGATATTGACCTGGTTGTATTTGCCAATCACACCATCGACGATCGCCCGCAACCGCGCGTCGAGAAAAACATGATCGGCAGCGCGCGTCTTTGCGAGTAGATTATGTGCGCGCCAGCTTCGTCCGATCGCACCTAGACCATTCAGCGCGGTGATCGGGACCTCCGTGTTGAATGCATGGCGAATCGACGAAACATCATCCTGGGGAAGGAAATCTTCAACAATCGCGTAACCTTGATCGTGAATCGTGTTGACCACGCGACCAATGTCGAGACCCTCGATGGTAACTCCGGCCTGGTTGAGCGGCGCGAAGGGCGTGGCTAGCGGTTGTGCAAGGTTGTCCATGATGTCCTTTTTTTGACTTTGATGTGTGTGTTCGAAGTGGATGCGTTAAACGACCAACTGCGAGCTGCGCCATTCTATCGCAATACGCTACTTCATCTCGCATCACAATTTCACGCTCAATGTTGTGTAAAGGCCGATCGACAGCCCAAGAATACGGCGGCGTCAGACGTCCTATTCAAAAAAGGATTCTCGAAAAAAGTGTGTGCTAGAGTCGAATCACTCGCCTACTCTGAGAGAGACTCGAATTCATGGACAGTCATGCGAAAAGCAATGACAGGCGATCTGTTCACGATATGTCGCGTTGACACACAGAAATAAACGACCCAATGGGCGGGTGCTTCTAGCGTATGCGACTATGCACGCCAATGGCCCCTCGCAGATCCAGTTTCGATCTTGAACTGTATTTGCGTTTCATCCTTGGGTTTAGCTTCCATTCTTCGAAATACAGATAATCTGACGACGATGCCTTTTCTCGAATAGTCAGGCATCGGCACCTCTAGCCTCGAGTACGGGTTTCAGGTGTGGCTCCAAGGGCAGCCAAAGCTCACCCGTGAGCTGCGCGTCGTTGTATTTCCGGATCACGGTGGTGTTGATATCCCTGTCCTTCGGATACCAGGCATGAATTTCCGGCCAAGGTTCGACGAGATTCGGCATCTGGCCAGCAATCGGGAACACCGCATATTCACTCATTGGAAAACGATACGCCCGACACACAGATGGCAGGACTTTAACCGCCGTTACAGCGACGGCGGTCATCGCCTGGAAATCGTTTTCCGGTTGAAAGTTCCACAACAAAACCAGGTGCGTCCCCTTATCGATCTGGTTAGGAATAGTAGCAGGGAGATTCAACTTCCCTGCCAATTCACCCTGGGCATGGACATCATCAGCAACGGTTCCTTCTCGGGAGGTCGTCTCGAGGCCAATGACCAAGAGCTCTTTTTCGATAATTTCAGGATTCATCCGTCAGACTCAATTTCACATCTATAAGAATAATAGGGAAAATACACACAACTTCCTGAGGTAATTCTCCGGTGCAAGCGCCGCTGGCGACATCTACAAGTTGTGTTGCACCCCAGCCAAACCATTCCTTCTCGTACCACCTTCCATGTACACTCAGTGAGTACGGTATCGCAACCTGGACTTCGGCACGAGTGAACGAGCAGTCGACAATGGTGTCATAAGCTCGCCTGATCACTCACCTCTATTGATCCATGTGAGAATTGAGATCATGGTTGAGACTGCGAATCAGAGTTCATTTTTAAAGAGACAGACATGACACACGACCTGGTGATACGTAACGGACAGATTGTCGATGGTACTGGTAATCCATCCTACAAGGGCGACATCGCTGTTGACGGCGACACCATCACCGCCCTTGGCACCGTCACAAAGAAAGGCGCTCGCGAGATTGAGGCCGACGGGGCAGCAGTAACTCCGGGATTCGTCGATCTGCACACTCACCTGGATGCCCAGATCGGTTGGGACCCATCACTCACACCCGCATGCTGGCACGGCGTGACCACGGTGCTGATGGGGAACTGCGGCGTAACCTTTGCGCCGGTGCGCGGTGGCGACAAGGAATTCCTGGCCGAGATGATGGAGTCGGTCGAAGATATTCCGCGCGAAGCGATCCTCTCCGGCTTACCCTGGGACTGGAACACTTACGGGGAATACCTGGACTCCATCGAGAAAATGAATCCCGCCATCAATATGGTCGGGCTGGTAGGTCATGCCGCTGCCCGATTTTATGTGATGGGCGAACGTGCTGTTGACGAACAACCCACGGACGATGAAGTCCAACAGATTGCTCATCTCATCGGCGAGTCGGTCAAAGACGGCGCCGCCGGTTTTTCAACCAATCGCATTGAGGCGCACCGCCTGCCTGACGGGCGCTGCATGCCTGGAACGTTTGCAAGCGACGAAGAACTAGTCGCTATCTCCAAAGCGACAGGCGCTCACGGCGGCATGTTGCAGAGCGTCATCAACAGCGGTAAGGACCAGCTGCCCGGGGAAATGATCCTGATGAGAAAGCAACTCGAAGCCGCGGGCACCAGATTTCTGTTCAGCGCCCCCTGGGAGGTCGGCGAAAATGGCATGAGTGCGTATCAGCCGGCTATTGAGGACATGCAAAAGTCAGGACTTAACATCTATGGGACGACCCAACCCCGACCTGCTGCCTTCCTGTCAGGCCTAAAAACACTGATTCTCTTTGGCGTGCGCATGAAGGACGCCGTGAACTGGCGATCACTGCGTAATCTACCCGTAGAGGAACGCCTCGCGGCGATCCAGGACATTGACTTCCGTAACAAGTTGATCGAAGAAGCCAAACGCATGGAACCCGCTGACTCCATCTTTCAAACACTGGGTGCACCCGGATTTTCGATTCCACCCGCGCGATCTTTCTGGATGGGGAATGGCGAACAACCAGAGTATCCCACAGGCGAGGACAACTCGCTCGGTGGCCTCGCCAGAGCAGCCGGGGAACATCCAGGCGAAACATGGCTCAGACTAATGCTGGAATCAGAGGGCGAAGGCCTATTTCACGTGCGCTTTGTGAACCAGGACATGTCCGTATTGCCGGATTACATGCGAGCCGACTGGGTCGTCCCCGGTGTGGGCGACGCCGGCGCCCACATCAGTATGATTTCGGATGTCGGCTGGGCGAGTTTCCTACTGTCCTACTGGCATCGTGAACGTGGCGAATACTCGCTTGAAGAAGCCATTCATATGCTGACGGCCAAGCAGGCGAAGGTGCTTGATCTCAAAGACCGCGGCACGCTCCAGGTAGGCCTGAAGGCCGATATAAATGTGATCGACATTAATCGCGTCGGAGAAAGACATGCTCAGCGTGTCTATGACTTTCCTCATGGAGCGCCGCGACTATTACAGCGCGCAGCCGGCTACCGCAATACGATCGTCAATGGTCGGGTCATCCTGGAGAACGACGAGCTCACCGGCGAACGTGGAGGCCGCGTGCTCAGAAACAGGGGTGGCAAACTGGCGTAGGACGACCCGTTACGATGCCAATTTAAGCGCCCGTCGGTCAGCCGTTTTGATGGGCATCCAAACCATCACCGCCAGCGTTATCTATTTGCCGCTGCGAAGAAACGTCTTTTTAATTGATAAAGCCTATGTATTTCAGACATTTAGAGTGTGCCAGCGTATGGTGATCAGCATTTCGGTGGAGTTCCTCGAACAATCCGCCAGGCACCCACAAATTGAGGCGCCTTTTATGTAAGCGCTGACTCGTCATTGTCGCGCTAAATGGGATAGCTAACTTGCAATGAGATCGACCTTTATTTTCTTCTCCAAAGAGTGCACCATAAAAGCGCACAATATCGTGGTGGGGGCCCGATGTTTCGATTTGTCTTGCTTATTGTTCTACTGACCGGAAGCCCGGTCCACGCCAAAATCAGACCTGCAGATCTTCTTAGACCCGCTGACTACAACGCCGTCCTGATCTCGCCAACTGGGGAGTATCTTGCGGTGGTGAAATCTGTCGATGAGGACACCTGGTTCACGATCTACGAAATGCCAGCACGCAAGGCGACGTTCAACTCCAACATGGGGAAGAAGATCACCATTGCCAACATCGATTGGGTGAGTGATGACTACCTGGTGGTCGCTCCCGCTCGAAAGGCTTTCCGAGATGTGAAAGGATTGACCGGAGAGCTCTTCTCGATCAACGCCAAGAAGGGGAAGATTCAACGTCTCTCCATAGAAGAATCCTGTCCTTATTGTGGCGGTGCCATGGTCCACCCCCTACCGAGTGAGGATGAGAAAATCATCGTCTCAGGTTCATTTGACCAATTCAGCGAAGCTCATCTCGTCGATATCCGCCGGAACACCTTTCGAAGAATCGCCAGATCCCCGTTAGAGGGCGGTTCTTTCGTTGCAAATACGGAAGGCAAGATTGTGTTTGCCATCGGCGAAAATCCTCAAAACGTCACGGAGATCTACCAGCGAGTCGATGGTGAGTGGCAAATGGTTGACAGCTACGCCTACGGTGAACCAGGTTGGCTTCCTATTGCTAACGGCAGTAAAAAGGGGACGTTCTACACGATTGATTCAAGAGGAGGCAGCACCAAGGCTTTAGGGCTCTATGACATCAACACCAAGGAACACCACACTATTATCAGGCTAGACAAAGTTGACATCGGCTCCATCTATAGAGACCACAACTACAACGTCTATGCGGTGCAGAGTGATCTGCACTACCCCGCAGTGCATTATCTGAGTCAAAAGCACCCGCTCGCTCGTGTTCGCGCAGGTTTGGAGAAAAGCCTTCCTGGTCAGACAATCACCTTCACCAGTTCCACGCGGGACAATACTCAGGTTGTTGCGCTGGCACAAAGCGATGTCAATCCGGGTACTTATCTGATGGTGGATCTCAAAGCGGGCAAAGTAGAAAAGCTGTTTGAAGCCTGGTCCGATCTAAAAGCAGATGAACTCTCACCCATGCATCCTGTTGAGATCAAGACTCGTGACAACGAAACCATCTATGCCTACCTGACGGAAGCTAAGAATGTTCCCAAACCAGGGCCACTGGTACTCAATCTACATGGAGGCCCCCATGGATCAAGAGATTTCTGGGGCTACAACCGCGAAGTTCAGATGATCGCCAATATGGGTGCGCATGTGTTGCAGGTTAACTTCAGGGGTTCCGGCGGTTACGGCAGGGATTTCGAAAACGCAGGCCACCTCAAGTGGGGGACGTTGATGCAGGATGATGTGACTGATGCCACACAATGGGCGATTGATAACAACATTGCAGATCCGGATCGCATCTGCATTTATGGCGGCAGCTATGGTGCTTACGCTGCATTGATGGGTGTCGCTCGCGAGCCTGACATGTACCAATGTGCCATCGGATACGTCGGCGTTTACGATCTTACGATGCTGTACACCCATGGTGATATTAGCGGAAGCCGAGGCCATGCATACCTGCAAAAAGTCATCGGGACTGACAAAGACGACATGATGGCCCGATCACCAGTGTATCTGGCAGACCACATCAAAGCAGACGTGATGCTTGTTCAAGGCGCAGTGGATCGACGGGCGCCGATTCAACATTCCATCAAAATGCGTAAAGCCCTGGAGCGAGCCGGCAAAGATGTACGCTGGAAGACCGAACCTCGCCAGGGTCACGGATTCGCAGGCGTCACCGACGCGCTGGAACTGTATCAGGAAATGGCAGAGTTCATGGCACCTCATCTGGCGCTAGATCTGGAACCCATCGACTGGAGCGCGCACTGATTCCTCGCATCAGGTCATTGGGCTTCGTTCAAGTAACTGTGCATATGCGTCAGTGACTCGATTAATCTCAGTGACATTTCCAGTCCATACATGCCACCCTATGTGTATGGCTCCGGTTCGCAGTTCGTAGCAGTGGTGTCGAACTGACACCTCTACGAGATCGTCATCGACAGTTCATGGGACTGAATGACACGGCGCCAAATTTGAGTCGCCGCGATGGCCGGATAACGCCATTACCAGAATTTGCATCAGGCCAAGCCATAGGGAAAAGCGACTCGCACAGAAGACTTCCACGAAAAATTCCGGTCACTGAACAGAAGCCACAAGACATCTACACGTTCTAATGCAACAGATCCCTTCGCTCAAGACAGCGAGGCAGCCGTTCCCGTACCCGCGGTTCACATCGTGTAAACACTCTCTTTACGGTTGGGTATTGCGAAAGATTTTGCCGCCAACCACCTGTCGGGGAGTCGTTGTGGTCCAATAAACTCAGAGGCAACCATTAGCGTCAGGTGACGTCACTCGGTTCATGCCAGGTGACAGATTCACCGCTTGGCGTCGAACGCACCGCATGCAGCAGATCGACGACCGCTTCACCAATCTGTTCTGCAATCTCTACAGGCACTTCGTTCAAAAATCCCATTAAATGGCGACGTTACAATGCATAGTAATGATCCAGTGTCTGACCAACCTCCAGGAATTCGGGGATGGGTAGCCCTCCCGAGCGAAGTTGAACAGCGGCTTGATCGTACTCGAACCCCTCGCCCAGATTAGAAATTCGCAGGATGAGCCCCTCCCCACCACTAAGAAACACATGCGCACCGACCAGAACTGACCTGCGATAGGGGTCAGATCACTGTTACCACCCAGCTTCTGCGGAAGCCATACTTCGACACCCACAAGTGGGACGTTCGGTTTTTGCCGTTCAAGCATCGATGTCCCGCAAACAGGCTACATCGTCACTTTTTCTTTCCCCCGGTACCTAAGGCTATAGCCAGTTTCAATAGGTTCGTTCGTTACCACCCATTCACACATGCGCTGCCCTTGCTCAGAGAGCAGATCAAACATTTCCCTGGGCATCGATCGTTTCTGCGGCTCATAAACCCATGGAGCAAGGAAGATTGCGTTGGGAATGGCTCGCATGTCCTTGCTGAGATTCGGTGTACCACCGTGCCACGTTCGCAGATCACGAATCATGGCCGTACCCGCGGGGACCGGACATACCGTCGATAGACGCATCCACTCGGGCTCGTCCTCCAGAGAAGGAATCGTCACTTTCGAATGATGTGTCCCCGGGATAATGCGTGTCGGACCATTGGTGAGTGTGAAGTCCTGTGCCAGGAAGTTCGCCACAATCGCAGGACACGGCAAATCACGGAGCCCTACCAGACCGCGAGGATCTTTGTACTGCGCAAACCCCTCGCCAATATCTGCGTGTAACGGCTGGTAATCACATCCCGGCAAACAAAAGTCTCCGGCACAACGTCGAATATGATAGTCGGGTGATCCAAAGATGGCGGTGATGATGGGTAACAATGTTGGTAGGTCGACCAACATGACCCATTCTTCGCGATGCAGAACTGAGTTGGTGATGCTTGCACCACCATAGGAATAACGAAGCCGACCACGATTGCCGATGTTATCGGCATCGACGGCCAAAACCGCCTCGGATTCGCGTTCACATCCAACCCTCAAGAACTTCACTTGTTCCGATGTCAGGATATCCCGCACCATTACAAATCCGTCTCTGTGGAAAAGGCGAACAGCCTCGTCCACCTGTTCCGGAACCAGGATCTCAAGATTTGGTATACCGTTGTTGGCTTCTAGGTGTTGTCTCAGCCTCTCGCTCATCGTCTGCTCTACAAGCTGTCCAGATCGCTGGCGTCATGTCGCTCCGCGACACCACTCTTACTCGCTCGATTAACCTTCCTGCCGCGTTTCACAGCCGGACGATTATGGATGGCTTCTGCCCATCGGACGACATGGGTATAGGACTCGACCTGCAGGAACTCTTTCGCATCATAGAGCCCGGTCAACACCATCTGGCCATACCATGGATACGTTGCCATATCCGCGATGGTGTAGTCAGCACCACTCAGGTACTCCCGGTCAGTGAGGTTTCTATCGAGTACGTCTAGCTGACGCTTAGTTTCCATGGCATAGCGATTAATCGGGTACTCCCATTTCTCAGGTGCATACGCGTAGAAGTGACCAAATCCACCCCCCAGAAAAGGCGCACTCCCCATCAGCCACATCAGCCACGATAGACACTCCGCTCGCGCAGACGGATCCTTGGGTATAAACGCACCAAACTTATCAGCGAGATATAGCAATATCGCTCCCGACTCGAATACACGTGTCGGTGGGTTGGTACTGTGATCCATCAATGCAGGGATCTTGGAATTCGGATTGGCTCCGACAAAACCGCTACCAAACTGTTCGCCCGCACCAATATTGATCAACCAAGCATCGTACTCTGCGTCGCTGATATCCAGCGCGAGTAGCTCTTCCAGCAGGATCGTAATTTTGACGCCATTCGGTGTCCCGAGGGAATAGAGTTGCAGCGGGTGCTTGCCAACCGGCAGTTCCTTGTCATGAGTCGGTCCTGCGATGGGCCGGTTGGTGCTCGCGAATCTGCCGCCGCTCTCCTTGTTCCATTCCCAGACTTTGGGTGGAACATAAACATCCGAATCAGACATAGCGTGCTCGAGGGGTAACCGTTACGTGAGTGAACCCTATAGCAATCTCGTGTGACCTGGCAAACAATGACTTCCTCAAAAGATATCCACACACTGATGTACGACACCTTCTTACATACAACACGCAATGGCACCGCCATTCATTGCTTTCGTTGGATACCAGAACACCCACGAGCGATCATTTATATCGCTCACTGACTAGGTGAATACGCCCGGCTGGCGAGCGCACCGAATGACGCTGGCTATCTGGTCGTCAGCAGTGACTAACGAGGGCCTGGCCACAACGCATCCCACGCATAGAACAAACTAAAAGACTTCGAACAGGATGGCTGGAACCCGATGCTAGACGATATGCGCGACATCATGGCGGAAGACTGCAGGACGGGTTCAAGCATCCTACTTGGACACAGTAAGTGGTCGTTGTTGGCTTAACAGTTTGTCGCGCGGTATGGCGAGCAGCATAGCACGATCCAAAAACTCTACAGCAAACCCCTCACCTAAGGCATCTTGCATGAAAGATTTAGCCTACTCGCCAACTAGTCTCGCCATATCCATTCCATCGCCTGCGGCAAGAGTTGACCGTGCATTTTTGGATCACAGTGGAACGCATTACGTACAAAACTAAACTGATAGTCGTAGTCTTTCTCCGCTAGAACACGCGCCATATGCTGGTTGGCCAACACCCAGTCATGCATGTCGTCACGCATAATATTCGGGTTGTACAGATCCTGATCAGCAACGCACATCCAGATTCGAATGGGTTTAGGAGGTGATTCCGGTATCAGCGTAGTGTGGTACCCCCATGCCCCTTGCGGTGTTTCCGGGTTCCAGGGCCATTGTTGATTGATATAGGTGCCTGAAAAACTCAGTATCCGATGGTAGAGATCATTGCGATACCAGGCCATGCTCATGGCACACGAAGCGCCTGACGAGCACCCCATCGTGACTCGCTTATCAGGGTCTTTGGTTAAGTTGAGACCCGCTTCTGCTTCCACCCGCGGCAGGACTTCCGTTTCCACGTACTCAGCGTAGAGACCTGACATCGTATCGTACTCGTGTCCTCGCTGGCTGCCTTGCGCATCTCCCCCACCATTGGCCATTGAGATGCCTACCACTGGAGGGATCCGGCCCTGATGGATCAAATTGTCGAGAAGCTTAAAGAACGTGTAGTTGGGTCCATCGGTACCAATGACAAATGGTGCATCCGCACCCTCAGGCAACTGTTGAGGTATGTAGACCGCCACTGGACGGCTGTAAGGAGTAGGATGACTGGTCTTTACAATTAGCTTCGCTGGATTGTCTGGATCCGGCGTGCCGAACGTGTCCTTATCGCGCGCGATACCTGGGTAGATGCTGGAGTCTTTGGAGTCCATCGTAAACTCAACGGTCCGCCCCTGAGGGACACCATCTTGTTCAAATAGGTCCTTCGAGGTCGCGTGGGTGGGACCGACTATGTAATTTCCGGTCGTATCGATCGGTGGAACATCGCCATCCACAAGCATAGTGGCAGAAACATATCCCGGTGACTGGGGGTCACGGATGGGGGGTGGTTCACGTTTCGGCATGCTCGCTCCTTATTACCGCTGACTTTTGGGCGAGAACATAATAAACATGCCGTATGGCGACGTCACTTCGTGCCGGAAATGCCACTACACTCAGTCAGTCACACGCTTGGGAATATCAAGCATCGCGGCCAGTTGGTGCACACAAAGATCAAAGATCTCGAGATCAATTTGCAGACCGCGCAATATAGTCATCCGTTTAATTGCTTCTTCCTCTAGCATCGCCGACTGGTAGACGGGAATCTCTCTAGGATGATCTTTATCAAGGTCACGTGGCTGTCAGCGGCGCGATTGACTACCAGACAACGATTCACCAGGAACAGATTTATCGTTGGCTAAGTATGCAGAAAGAACTGCACGCTTCAGGTGTCAGCGATCTCTCAATTTTTAAGGTCGGGATCAAAGAGCTTTTTGAGCTGGCGGAAATATGACCGCGGCCACGATACTGACACTCAGGAACGACGAAGTGTTCAAACATGGAAAACGTGAGCGAGACTATCAGTCATCAACCGTAAAGCACGCGAAGTTTTTGATTCGTTGCTGAAAAGGCTACTAGGACAGGAGATCGTCGCGGCAGACGACGGTGAGCTGCTGCGCATGATGTCACCGTGGCAATAGGCTAAGGCGTTGAGTGTTGCCGGGTGGAAGAAGTGGTCGTCGATACGGCGGCGCGCGGACGCAAGGTGAACTCCACGTTGATGGAAGCCGCGCCAGGCCGCGTGCGGCAAGGGAGTTGCGAGGAGGCCTGAGCCTACGTGGTCGACGACACAAGCGAAAACCATGCCTTCTAAAAGGGGTTCGGATTTGTCCAGTTCGGTGAGGAGATGCGTCAGCTCCTCTATAACTGAGCTGTAGTCGTCTCACTCTCAATCTGTAAACGCAAACTGACAAATTCCGCGTCAATAAACTCGTCCGCTATCCCGCTGTTTGAGCCTGCAATGCTTTAAACTTTTCTACAAAACACACTTTTTGGTTTGACGTATCACAACCCATGCCTTTCAATCTGCCCACTATTCAAACGATAGCGGAAAGGATGCAACTTGAAACAGTACTACCCGGACATCGGACTGCATGTACCCACGTTGCTGCTTCCCCGGTCTGATATTGATCTCACGAAATGGGCTGTGATCGCCTGCGATCAGCACACATCCGAACCAGGCTATTGGCGTGCGACCGCGGACCAGGTGGTTGATTCACCTTCAACCTTATCGCTGGTCTACCCAGAGGCATTCCTAACGGCAGAAGATCGTAAGCAGCGCATCGTCGATATCAATGGTGCGATGCGGACGTACCTCGACGAGGGCATACTGGAAGAACAAGCCCCCGGGTTCATGCTTGTGGAACGGGATGTCGGTCGCGATCACAAACGTCGCGGTCTCATCGTCGCACTGGATCTGACTCACTATGATTATAGTGACGGTGCGAAGAAGCTCATCCGCACAACCGAGGGCACCGACCCTGCCCGCCTGCCACCGCGCGTTGAGGTCCGTCGTGATGCCGCACTGGAGGTTTCACACATCATGGTACTGATCGACGATCCGAATCAGACTGTCATCGAACCGTTGTTCGAGGCGGGATTCGATGAGACCTATTCGGTGGACCTAATGCAAGGTGGCGGCAACGTTCGCGGCTGGCATATTACGACAGGTATTGAGGACATCGCGGCAAAAATTGCGGACCTGGCGCAAGGCACTCCTCCAATGATTTATGCCATGGGTGACGGCAATCATTCGTTTGCCACAGCTCAATCGGTGTGGGACGAAATTAAGACCGAGGTCGCGAGCGATCATCCCGCGCGCTATGCGACTGTTGAACTGGTCAACCTTCACGATCCTTCCTTGGTGTTCGAGCCTATTCACCGCTTTGTTGAAGGGGTGAATCCAGTCGAACTCATCAGTCAGATGAAACAGGCCGGTTTTACCCTAGACCCCGGGGGTCAAAGATTCCCGTGGCAAACACACAATGCGAGTGGCGAGTTGTTTTTGCACAACCCAAAGATGCATCTAGAAATAGCATCGCTGCATGAATTTCTCGATCAGCAGGGTGCAACGGTCGACTACATCCATGGTGCTGACACCATCGAACGCCTGGTCAAGACAAGGGAGGACAGCATTGGTTTCCTGCTACCCGACCTCGACAAGTTTGAGCTGTTCGAGTCCATTCGACGTGACGGCGCCACACCGAGAAAAACGTTCTCGCTGGGGGAGGCCTACGAAAAACGTTATTACCTGGAGTGCCGCAAGATTCGCTGAGGGGCCACTGTGGCGTTAAACGCCTTCGAGCAATCGCCCCAGGTGATTGGCAAACTCGGGACGGGCGGCCAGTGATGTCAGGTGCCGATAGGCACGCGGATAATCGTCCTCGAAACCCAGACTGATCGCCTTAAACCCATTTTTTAATAGCGCTTCTTCTGACCGGCGTTCGCGGAGGAATTGACCGGTGTCACAGACATACGCAATGTCCGCGATTGTCAGTTCGTTTGTTGCGACATAGTCCTGGTGCTTGAGAGCCTCGTCTATACCACTCACGTAAAATTCGTAGGCTGCCGCCATCCGCGCATGTGTTTCTGCAGTGATGTCATTCAACCCCAGCAGGTACACCTGTGCTTCCCTGCCAAAGACCAAGCCGGCATCCAGGAAGCTGTCGACACGGGACGCTTCAAATTCAGTGCGTCCATACAGTCCGTGATCCTGCATGCTTGCGCGCACCGTGGCGCGCAGGATGCTATTGGATTCAAACACCCCGATCTCGCCGTCGGGACTGAAGGCTGCGGGCACGGTACCGTAGGGGTGCGCCTTCATAAATTTGTTAGTCTTATAAAGAGTGCCACTGAATCCGCGGCGCCCGGTCCGCGCATGAGAGCTATCATCAGTCCGTTCGCTGTCAGGCAGTTCGC
>MDTB01234988.1_pt1 | contig 14453 bp, 14 predicted proteins | sample 811161 | NCBI WGS metagenome assembly MDTB01 (sample SAMN05326650, study PRJNA326480) | marine metagenome | isolation source: seawater | place: Mediterranean Sea | collected 2009
AAATCTTGTATCAAAACAAGATTTGTAGATTCTCTTACTAAATATAAATTATTTGGGTCTTATACGCTCCCTAATTTAGATAAAAAAAAGTTTCATGATCTACTAAATAAAAATCTGAGTTTATATACTCAAAAACACGATATAATAATTCTTGCTGATTATTCGAACAATTTTTTTGATAAAAATTCTATTAATAAAATTAAAAAGTCTAAAAAATTTATTAGTGCTATGGCACAAAAAAATTCAAATGTTTCAGCATTTCATTCATTGGAACACCTGAAAAACTTTAATTTATTATGTATTAATGAAGGAGAACTTAGAAGTGAAGTTAGAGATAAGAAAAGTGATATCGACTTGATAGCAAAAAAATTAATAAAAAAGAACAATTTAAATTTTTTGGTAGTTACTAGAGGTATTGATGGCTCGATATTATTCGATAAAAAATTTAAAAAATATTATTGTCCGTCTTTTAATTTCAAACCTGTTGACAAAATTGGAGCTGGAGACTCAATGATTGCTATTTTAAGCATACTTTTAAAAAATAAAATAAACCCCTCTATTTCATTGCTTATTGCATCTTTAGTTGCTGCACATGTAGTAAATAATGTAGGTAATAATTATTCAGCAAATAAAATTGAAATAGAGCGAAGTCTTGAATTTTTGTTTAAATAAAATTTGAGGTTATTTATTTTATATAATTTGAATATCTTTGACACTTTAAACTTTTAATTTTTTTTTCAAAAGTTTTGGCCAATCCTTTTTAAAAAAAAGGGATTTATCATCAATAAATAAGTCAAAACTCGGTTTTCCAAAGTAAATTTTATGATATTTCACACCCCATTTATCTAATTGTTTTAAGGTTAATGGTTTAATTTTTTTTTTTACTTCTGATATATTTCCATTACATCTTCCCATATATCTTGCAGTATATAAAATTATATTAAACTTCTTATCATAAAGCTTATTGATAAGATTGATATTTTTTTGAATTGGTCTAGATTTTAAGTAATTTCTTGTAGAATTTGTGCTGCAAATCACATTATCAATATCAAAACAAATAGTTTTCAATTTCATATAAAACAAATTATTTAACTAGTTATTAATAGAATTATATAGTCTATATGTATGATATTTATAATAATATGTTTATAAAAAATATATTTAAATGTAAAAATGAAAGATCATTATATAAATAAATATCTAAATAAACTTTCTAAAATTCTGATTAACACCAATAATAAAGATTTTTTAAAGGTTGTTAAATTGCTTAAAAAAACAAAAACTAACAAAGGTAAAGTAATTTTAGTAGGAAATGGTGGTAGTGCTGCAATGGCAAGCCATGTGAGTGTTGATTTGACTAAGATGTGTGGTATTAGGGCAATAAATTTCAACGAAGCAGATCTGCTAACATGTTTTTCAAATGATTATGGATATGAAAATTGGGTGCAAAAAGCGTTATCTTTTTATGCTGATAAAAAAGATTTATTAATTTTTATAAGTAGTAGTGGGGAGTCTAAAAATATCGTAAATGGCGCAAGTTACGCAAAAAAAATTGGCTGTAAAGTTATTACTTTTACTGGGTTTAAAAAAACCAACAAAGTAAAAAAAATTGGTCATGTTAATTTATGGCTGAATAGTAAAAATTATAATTTTATAGAAATGACACATCATACTTGGTTACTTTCAATTGTAGATTTTATTGCAAAAGCTAAATTTTAATTGCAAATTTGATTTGACCTAAGAGTTAAAATTTTTATTAAAATTAATTATAATAATTATGAAATAGTGAGGATTTAATTTTAAAAAATAGTTAAAGCTTTACTTATATAATCAGATACTTTTAAAAAGAGTCTATAAGTAAGAGAGAATTTTTAATTAAATCTAATTGTTTTTGGGTAATTTTTTTTGTGTGCAAACCTATTAAAAATCCTAAATCTTCTATTGATTGAGCTCCTTTAAATTTTAATTTTTTATTATTTAAACCAAAAAGTTTAATACTTGGTTGATTCAAAAAATTTCCTGTTAATATAGGTCTTGTCTCTATTCCTTGTGACTCTAAGTGAAACAGAAGTTTCATTTTCATTTCTTTATTCATATTTTCATTTAGAAAAATAGGCAAACCCATAAAACTTGGTTTAATATTTTTTGGGATTTCAACAAATCTATATTGATTATTCCAACGCGGATCTCTTTTTAAGCTTTGAATTATTTTTTTTCTATTATCAGTTCTTATATCAATAAATTTGTCTAATCTTTTAAATTGATTTAAACCCATTGCTGCTTGAACATCTGTAGGTCTTAAATTGAAACCCTGATTAATAAAAATATATCTCGGATCAAGTTTCGGATGTTTTTTAGCAATTTTTCTATAATCATTTTTATTGTTTGACCTTGACCAACCATGAGATCTAAGTGAAACTAATAATTCATAATCATTTTTGTTGTGACATGTTATCATACCACCTTCACCAGAAGTAATTTGATGAGAATAAAAAAAAGAATATGTTCCAAAGTCACCAAATGTACCAAGATGTTTATTGTTTAGTTTTGCACCAAGACCTTCACAATTATCTTCAATAACAATAATATTTTTTTTTTTAGCATAATTAACAATTTTTTTATTATTTGCTGAAATACCTAAAATATTTACTAGAGTGATTACTTTAGTTTTTTTATTTATTTTTGAAATTAAATTATCTGCATCTATATTAAGTGTCTTCGGGTCAACATCTACAAAATTAATTTTTAAGCCAGCTTGGTATAGAGGCCATAAAGATGTGGGCCAACATAATGCAGGAACTATTACCTCATCTCCTCGCTTAAATCTATTTTTTCTCAATGGATTGCATGCTGCAAAAGTAGATAGTAAATTTGCGGATGATCCTGAATTTACCATTACTGCATAATTCACTTTAAGCTTTTTAGCAAATGCCTCTTCAAATTTGCGAGTTTCAGCATTCATAGTAATGTAACCAGTTTTTAAAATTTTGGAGCCAACATTTAAATCATTTTTTGAAAAACCTTTTTCCAAAAGTAGATAACTATACTTATTTTTTTTTCTATGGTCACTGAAGCCAAGTACTCTATTTTTTTTCATTTTAATTTCTATTCAAATTATTAATGTTTCATTTAATAGCATCCAATAAAAAATACACAAATTATGTATTCAATTATTTATCATAAAATTATGTTATATTTTTAAATTAAAATCCTATATAAAATAATTTTTAAACTAATAATTGGAATGCTATACAACAATTTATGAAAAAAGCTGTTATCACTGGAATTACTGGTCAAGATGGATCTTATCTTGCAGAATTTCTGCTTAAGAAGGGTTATGAAGTGCATGGAATTAAGAGAAGAACTTCTTTAATTAATACTGATCGAATTGATCACTTGTATCAAGATCCTCATGAAGCTAATCGAAATTTTATTTTGCACCATGGAGATTTAACAGATTCAACCTCTCTAATAAGAATTATTCATGAGGTTCAGCCTGATGAAATTTATAACCTAGCTGCCCAAAGTCATGTTGCGGTCTCATTTGAAGAACCTGAATATACTGCAAACTCTGATGCTTTAGGTGCTCTTAGAATTTTAGAGGCAATTAAAATTTTAAAACTCGAAAAAAAAAAACTAAATATTATCAAGCTTCAACTTCAGAATTATATGGAGACGTGAGGGAAACACCTCAAAATGAAAAAACTCCTTTTTATCCAAGAAGTCCCTATGCGGTATCAAAACTTTATGCTTATTGGATTACAGTTAATTATCGAGAGGCTTATGGAATTTTTGCGTGTAATGGAATTTTATTTAATCATGAATCTCCGGTGAGAGGAGAGACTTTTGTCACTAGAAAAATAACAATGGCTTTAGCTCGTACCAAATTAGGATTACAAAATAAATTATATCTTGGAAATCTTAATGCAAAAAGAGATTGGGGACATGCTAAAGATTTTGTTGAAGCACAGTGGCTGATGTTACAACAAGAGAAACCTGAAGATTTTGTAATTGCTACTGGTAAACAATATTCTGTTAGAGATTTCGTTAATGAAGTTGGAAAAAATTTAGATATGGAAATTAAATGGAGTGGAAAAGGTTTAAATGAAATAGGATCATTTAATGGTCAAGAAATAATTAAAGTTGACCCAAGATATTTTAGACCAACAGAGGTTGAAACTTTATTAGGTGATGCTAGCAAAGCAAAAGAAAAATTAAATTGGTCTCCTAAAGTCACTTTTGAACAGTTAGTAAAAGAAATGATTGAAGAAGATTTAAAGTTAGCAAAAAAGAATAACTTTTAAATAGATTGGGTTTCATAAGATAAAAATAAATAATGGCTAATTTGAAAATATTTATCGCAGGTCACAAAGGTATGGTTGGATCTGCCTTAATTAGATTATTAAAAAAACAAAAAGAAATAGAAATTATTACAAGAGGTAGAGCTCAACTTGATTTAACAAACCAGGCAGATGTTCAAAAATTTTTTAAGAAAGAAAAAATTAATCAAGTTTATTTAGCAGCAGCAAGAGTGGGAGGTATTTATGCCAACAGTACATTTCCTGCAGAATTTATTTATGAAAATTTAATGATTGAAACAAATGTTATTAATTCAGCTTTTTTAAGTGGTGTGAAAAAACTTTTATTTTTAGGCTCAAGTTGTATATATCCTAAATATGCTAATCAGCCCATGAAAGAAGAAGAATTGTTAACTGGTAAACTTGAACCAACTAATGAGCCTTATGCCATTGCAAAGATTGCAGGAATTAAACTTTGTGAAAGTTACAATCGTCAATATTCTAAAAGCCATTCTATAGACTACCGTAGTGTTATGCCCACTAATCTCTATGGACCAGGTGATAATTACCATCCTGAAAATAGCCACGTAATACCAGGATTGATAAGACGTTTCCATGAAGCAAAAAACATAAAAGCGCCATTTGTGACTGTCTGGGGAACAGGTACTGCAAAACGGGAGTTCCTTTATATTGACGATATGGCTAACGCATGTGTACATATAATGAACTTAGACAAGACAACTTTTAATCAACAAAGTAAAAAAACTATTAGTCATATTAATGCAGGCAGTGGCTCAGATCTCACAATAAGTGAACTTGCAAAAATTATAAAATTAGTTGTTGGTTATGAGGGAGATATTAAATTTGACCAAACTAAACCAGATGGTAGTCCAAGAAAATTGATAGACAGCCAACGTCTTAATAATCTTGATTGGAAACCTAAAGTTAGCTTGAAGCAAGGATTAAGTAATGCATATAAAGATTTTTTAAAATCTACATGAAATCGATAAAAAAAGTTTTATATCTTTTAACAGCTCGTGAACGTAACTATGCATTTTTTTTGTTAATAATGGCATTAATAATGGCATTTATAGAGATGTTGGGTGTGGCCTCAATCTTACCATTTGTTGCAGTTCTCACAAATCCTGGTCTTATTGAAACTAATGTAATATTGAAAACCATGTTTCTATATTCAAATAATTTTGGAATACATTCTAATCAACAATTTATGTTTATTTTGGGTATTATAGTTTTTGCTTTATTTATTTTGTCAATTGCGTTTAAAGCTTTAACAACTTACTTACAACTAATCTTTATAAATATGAGAGAATATACTATAGCCAAACGCTTAATAGAAAATTATATACATCAACCTTACACTTGGTTTTTAAATAAAAATAGTGCAGATCTTGGAAAAACTATTCTTTCAGAAGTTACTTTAGTAGTGCAGAATAGTTTAAGCCCTTTAATGCAAATTATAACACAATTTTTTGTAATTTTTGCAATAGTCTTATTTTTAATTTTAAATAATCCACAATTATCATTAATTGCAGTTCTAACTCTTGTTATAACCTACATGATTACATATGCATTAGTGCGCAGAACTCTCGCAGATCTTGGTGAAGAACGTTTAAAAAAAAATAGACTACGTTTTACTGCTGTAGGCGAGGCATTTAATGCATTTAAAGAAATAAAAGTTGGTGTATTGGAAAAAATTTATATAAAACGTTTTACTGATCCAGCTAAAACCTTAGCTAAACACGAAGCTTCAGCAAAAGTTATATCAGCATTACCTCATTTCGCTCTTGAGGCTATAGCGTTCGGAGGAATGTTGCTACTGATACTTTTTCTTATGGCAAAAACGGGCACATTAAACAATGTTTTACCTCTTATTGCTCTATATGCTTTTGCTGGTTATCGTCTCTTGCCCTGTATTCAAAAAATATTTATATCATTAGCTCAACTAAGATTTGTAGGTCCATCACTTGATGCTTTAGTAAAAGATTTAAAAAGTTTAAAACCATTAAAATTAAGTGAAAATAAAAATTCTTTATCATTCAAAAAAAAATAAGTTTAAATCACATTACATATAATTATCCGAATTCATCTAAGTTGGTGATAAATGATATTTCATTAGATATACCTGTCTTCTCGACTACTGGTATAGTGGGTCCCACAGGTTCTGGTAAAACAACAACTATTGATATTATTCTTGGTTTACTTGAACCTAAGAAAGGCACCTTAGAGATTGATCACACAATAATTAACAAAGAAAACTATAAATCTTGGCAGTGCATTGTCGGTTATGTTCCACAGCAAATTTATATTTCTGACGATACTGTAGCCTCAAATATTGCTTTTGGAGTTGATTATAAAGATATTAACCAAGAGGCAGTGGAGCATGCGGCTAAAATTTCTAATTTACATGAATTTGTGATTAATGAATTACCAATACAATATAAAACTAAGGTTGGTGAGCGTGGGATAAAACTTTCTGGAGGACAACGTCAGAGAATAGGTATTGCAAGAGCTTTATATCATCAACCTCAATTGCTTATAATGGATGAAGGTACAAGTTCATTAGATAATATAACTGAGCATATTATTATGGAAACAATTGATAAATTAAAGAAGAATATTACAATAATTTTAATCGCTCATCGACTAAATTCAGTAAGAAGTTGTGATAATATATTTTTATTAGAAAATGGGCAGGTAAAAGATCAAGGTAGTTTTGAAGAACTTCTTAAAAAAAGTGAAACTTTTCGTAAAATGGTAAGACCAAATAAGCAATAACTTCATCATTAATGAAAGAAAAATTAAAGAATAACAAAATACAGTTCAATTCTTTTAATAACAAAAAACAATATCAAAATTTAACAAAAATTATTTTAACCAGTAGTGAAGGATTTGATCTTCCTTTTTTACACTATACCTTACTTGGAATTGGAAATTTAGTTTTAACTTATCTTTATGCTTTATATATAAAATCTTATTTTAAGAATTTGAAAATAATTCCTTTTTATCCAATTAGAATTATTCCAATAATTAAAGATTACAAGTATTGGTACTTAAGATCATCTTTTGAATTTAATTACAAAATCGAACATCTAAAAAGATTTCTATATTTTTCTCTTTTAGGGAGAACTTTTAAAAATAGTTTTATAAAAAAAAAAAATTTATTTCTTAGTACTCATATTGTTAATATAGATTCTTTTTTTTTTAAAAAAATTTCTGGCTTAGATTTGCTATATATAAAAAAAAATATTGTATCATTTTTAAATTTTGATTATGAAATCAAAAAAAATAATAAATTAAATCTAATACAAAGTAAAAAAGAAAATATTACTTTAGGATTACATTTGAGAAGAGGAGATTTTTTGTCAAAAAAATCGTCATCTACAAATTTTAATTCCTCACCTGATATTAATAGTCAGATTAAAATTATTGAAAAAATTAAATCTAAAATTAAAATTATAAATATTTACTCTGATCAATCAAAATCAAAAACACTGCAAGAAATAGGTAATAAATTAGATAATTACAAATTTAATTTATTTCCCACAAATGCAAATGGTTCAAAAGTTCTACAGGATATGATGAAAAATGATGTAATTATATTATCTAACTCAACATTATCGGTTATCTCATGTATATTAACTAATCAACTAGCTTTGTTTAATAATCAGATTTTACCAAGTAAATTAAAAAAGTATTTTAATAATATTAAGGAGATAAAATGGTAATTCATTTAAATATTTTTAGAGGTTTTCAATTTGAAAAATTTATTTAAAAATAAAATCAAAGAACATGAAAAACTACAAATTTTCTATTTAAGAGCATTTAAGCACTTTACTAAATTTATACTTTTACCAAGTTATAGAAAGAATAGATGTCTTGTAGATCCACCATCGGATTTATTTTATAAGTATAAAAAAGTAGCAAATTATTTGTCAATACCTCTATTATTGGTAGGTAAGTTCCTAAAAAAAAGAAAAATTTTTATTAGCGTTAATAATAATTGTAACTTTTCCATAGGACATATTTTTTGTGAAATCGATAAACTAAAAAGAATACAAAACTTGGAAGATGAATACTCTGGCTCAACAATTTGGTTCACTTCTTCAAGGAAGGAAATACTAACTGATACTAAAAATATATTTGAAGACAAGTATTTTAAGATCTTCATAGGTGGAATAAGACGTTTATTTTTAACACTAGTTGCAATAAGGTATCCTATTATTTCTATTGATGCATCGCTTGGGCCAGATAATTATATTCTTGGAAACAAATTTTTATCAAATCGTATTGTATATAATAATAAAGGTAAAAGACGTGCCAAAATAACTACTAAAAGTCCTGATTTTTATCCAATCAAAAAGAAATTAAATAATTATAAAGATGAAATAGTTAAACTTATGAAAGAACTTAATATAAAAAAAAAGTTCATAGTGATCCAGATTAAAATTGAGAAAACGAATGCTACATTTGATATTATTGATCCTACATTATATTTAGAAACTATATGTTATTTTAAGAATAAGAGTTATGATATTGTTTTTGCTGGTAGAGAAAATTGTCCAAAAATATTTTTGGAACATGGTGTCATTAATTATGCTAATTCAAAATATGCATCGCCGTTTAATGATTTTTTACTTGTAAGTCAATCTTCTTTAATTATTTCTTCAGCTTCAGGATTTTGTAATATAGGTGAAAGTTTAGATAAACCTACATTGGTAATCAATTCATTTCATGGCTTTCAACAATATGGACGTCGAACAATTCTTTTACCAACATTACTTTCTATAGAAGGAAAATTACCAAATGCAAAAATCCAACACACGTATGTTTGTACTTTTGGTCAAAAGTTAAATGAGGATAAATCAAATAGTTTAAAAGTGGCACTTATAGCATCAAGAGATGATATTTTAGAATCAGCAAAAGAATTAGAGTATATGATAGATCTTCCCATTCCACCCTTTACACCATTACAAAAAAAAATTCGTGATGGTAAGAATTTCCCATTATGTGCTGATGGGCTGAGTAGAATTTCTAATTATTATCTCTCAAAAAATGCTAAATATTTTAAATTATAAAAATATGAAAATTATGATTAAGAAGATAATTAAATTATTGCTACCCTTTTTTATTGTAAATTTTGTAAAGAATTTTTTAAATAGGTCTTATCTTTTTTTAAAATGGGATCCTTGCATCAACTACTCATATTCTCAAGAAGGTGAAGATATGGTTTTAAAAAGAATATTTGATAATCAAAAAGATGGTTTTTACGTTGATGTTGGAGCACATCATCCCAAGCGTTTCTCAAATACTTATAATTTTTATTTAAAAGGGTGGAAAGGAATAAATATAGATGCAATGCCCAAAAGTATGGATCTATTTAATAAAATAAGACCACGAGATATCAATCTAGAGTTTGGTGTTGGACAAAAAGAAGAGGTAATGAATTATTATATTTTTAATGAACCAGCTTTGAATAGTTTTTCTAAAGAATTATCAGAAACAAGGGATAAGGCTCATGATGCCTATTTTATTAAAGATATCATTAAAGTTGAGGTTAAACCACTGGAAAAAATTTTAGATATTAATTTAATTAATAATGAAATTGATTTTTTAAATGTTGATGTTGAGGGTTTAGATTTAGATGTTCTTAAATCTAATGATTGGTCAAAATATCGACCAAAATTTGTATTAGTTGAAATTTTAGAAAGCAGTTTACACAATCTTGATCATGATCCAATTTTTCAAATAATGAAAGAAAATAATTATGTTATTTTTTCTAAACAAGTAAATACAGTTTTTTTTAAAGATATTTTTGTAAAAGATTTATTATCGAGTATAAAATAATATTTTATGAGCAATAGAATAAATCAAATATCTCCATGGATTGATAATAAAGAATTTAAAAATCTAAATTCAGTTATGAAAAAAACATTTTTAACTGAAAATACAGAAACATTTAAATTTGAAAATAATTTAAAAAAAATTATTAAGGCAAAATTTTTAACCTCATATTCAAATTGGACTTGTGGATTATATGCTTGCATGAAAATTTTAGATTTGAAACCAGGTGATGAAGTAATAGTTCCCAATTTAACTTTTATTGCGACTATAAATTCTGTGATAATGGCAAATTTAAAACCTGTTCTTTGTGAAATTGATGAAAACAGCATGTGTATGGATTTAGAAAGTTTCAAATCTTCAATAACAAGTAAAACTAAAGCAGTTATTCCAGTTCATTTATATGGAAATTGTTGTGATATGAGCGAATTAAAAAAAATATGCAGAAAAAGAAAAATTTACATAATAGAAGACGCTGCGCAGGCTATTGGTTCTAAATATAAAAATTTTTATTTAGGGACAATAGGAGATCTTGGTGGAATTTCTTTTTATGGAAATAAAATAATTACAACAGGAGAAGGTGGGGCAGTAATTTCAAAAAATAAAAAAAATTATGAAAAATTATATAAGTTTAAAAATCATGGAAGAATGACAAAAGGAGTTTTTAAACACAAAAGTATAGGTTTTAATTTTATGTTTACAGAAATGCAGGCCGCAATAGGTAATGAACAGTTAAATAAATTAAGCAAAATCCTTAAAAAGAAAAAAACAATATTTGATTATTATAAAAAAAATCTTAGAGGTCTAAAAAATATAATATTTAAAGATCCACCAAACAATTGTAAACCAGTATATTGGTTCTCAAATATATTTATAAAAGACAAACTTAAACTAGCTAAGTATTTGAGTGCAAAAAAAATTCAAACTAGAGAGGCATTTTATCCATTAAATCTTCAACCTTGTTATAAAAAAACGAACATAGTTAAAAACAAGAATAATAAATTTCCTGTATCAAAAAAAATTTATGATACTTGTCTTTCATTACCATCTTCATATAATTTGACTAAGAAGGAACAAGATTTAGTTATAAAAAATATTAAAAAATTTTATGGTAAAAAATAAAAATTTACCGACTATAGTTTTTTTTGTTTACAACAGAGCAGACCATTTAAAAAAAACTATTTTGTCACTTAAAAAAAACAAACAATATAGAAATTACGATATCGTTATTTTTGGAGATGGTCCAAAAAATAAATTAGATAAAATAGAAATAGAAAAAGTTAAATTAGAGGTAGAAAATATAAATGGTTTTAAAAGTAAAAAAATGTTTTTTAGTTTTAAAAATAAGGGCTTAGCAAAATCTGTTGTTGATGGCATTAATAAAGTTTTTAAAATGAAAAATATAGAAAGTATAATTGTTTTGGAGGATGATTTAAACTTTAATAAATATTTCTTAGATTATATGTCTAAAGCACTTTATAATTACAAAGATAACAAAAATATAGGTAGTGTAACTGGTTATAGTTTTTTCAAAAAGGATCCTAGATATAAAGATAATTTATATTTAAGTCCAAGACATTCAAGCTGGGGATGGGGTACATGGAAAAATCAATGGAAAAAATTTATATGGAAAAGAAATTGGGTAAAGGAAAAATTTAAGAAAAAAAAAATAAGAGAAAAAATTAATATGGGTGGTAAAGATTTATCAATAATGTTGAAACAACAAATTGATTATAAAATAGATTCATGGTCAATCATTTTTGATTTAAATTGTTCAATTAATGGCTTATACTGTGTTTGTCCAAAAAAATCATTAGTAGAAAATACTGGATTGGACAATTCTGGCACTCACTGTAAAAATGATATTAGTTTAAACTTAAATTTTGATAAAAATTATCAAGTTAAAAAATTTCCAAAGTTAGAGGTTGATACAAATATTATTAAGGATGTTCAAAGATTATTTGAAGTTTCTATTTCTCAAAAAATAAAGAATAAATTTAAACAAATAATTAAAATTTAAACGTAAAGTTGATTGATGAAAATAGGAATTTTAGCATTTGGCCCACCAGGTGCAGGAATTTATCAATATACTCAGTCTATCATTGATGCTTTAAAAAAGGATAAAACCAAAAACTACGTTATCTTTTGTAATGATGGTGAGGATATATATGATAATTATGGTTTAGAAGTAAGAAAAGTAACTAAACCAAAAACTAACTTAATTGAGAAATTTGTAAGATTTTTTCAATTTCTATTTTTTATTAGAAAACCTTGGTTTTTCACCCAAAATGAAATATCAAAATTTTCAGACATTGATTTAATAGTATGCCCTTGTGAATTAGCTTACCCACATTTTTTTTTAAACAAACCATTTATTTTTACTTTGCACGATATGCAGGAGAGATACTACCCAGAGAACTTTACTAAATATGATAAAATTGTAAGATGGATAGTTAATCGTACATTAGCAAAAAGTGCAAAAAAACTAATCTGTGAGTCAATCTTTGTTAAAAATGATATAGTCAAATTTATAGGTATAAATGAAACGAAGATACATATAATTCAATCGCCGCCACCAGAAATTTTTTTGAATTATAAATTTGAGGAAAAGCAGTTCAGTTTGATAACAGAAAAATATAATTTACCAGAAAATTTTGTATTCTATCCTGCTCAATGCTGGTTTCATAAAAATCATATAAAACTTGTAGAAGCTTTTGAGATTGTTTCTAAGCAAATAGATAATGTTCATTTGATACTTACAGGCTCCCAGAAAAATAATTATAATAATCTAATGCAAAGAATTAATAAATTAAATTTAAAAGATAAGGTGAAGCATTTAGGTTATGTTAACTATCAGGATTTACCATATATTTATAAAATGTCTAAATTTTTAGTTATGCCTACTTTATTTGAAAGTGTAAGTATTCCTATTTACGAGGCTTTTGCTTTAGAAGTAGCTGTTTGTAGCTCGAATACTGTAGCTTTACCAGAACAAGTAGGAGATGCAGGGATTTTATTTAACCCTAATGATGAAAATGACATTGCTGATAAGATGACAATGTATTTAAATGATAATAATTTGCGTTCTGATAAGGCTAAATTGGGACTAGAAAGAGTTAAAGATTTTAATCATGAAAATTATAAAAGTAAACTATTAAAAGTTTTAAATGAATAATTAGGAATTTTTTTTTAATTTAAACTGTAATAATTAAAAAAATATGGAAAACTCTTTTTTTTATAAAACTTTTTTAACTGAACTTGAAGATCGAGTAATTTTTGACAAAGAAAAAAATTTAGAAAAAATTTCAATTGTAATGCCAAGCTACAATAAAGTTGATTTTATTGAGCAAAGTATATTATCAGTTTTAAATCAGAATTATCCAAATATTGAACTAATTATTATAGACGGTGGCTCAACAGATGGTACTGTTGAAATTATTAAAAAATATAATCAATATATTACTTTTTGGGTTTCTGAAAAGGATCAAGGCCAAAGTGATGCTCTAAATAAAGGTTTCAAACATTGTACAGGTTCAATATATGGTTTTCTAAATTCTGATGATGTATATTTACCTGGTGCATTTAAGTCTTCTTCATTAATTTTAGAAAAAAATCTAGATAAAAAAATTATATTTGGAGACTGGTTATCTCTTGATAAAAAAAATTTTATTATTGATTATAATCATGCTTTTGACTTTAATCTTAATCATTTCAAATACGAGGGTTTTCACTTAAGTGCAACATCAATGTTTTGGAGATCTGAAGTTCATAGGAGGTTTTCAGGATTTGACAATAATCTTTATTATACTATGGATTACCAATTAATTCTTGAATTTGGAATTAATGAAGGAGAAAATTCATTTAAACGTATTCCAAAAGTTCTTGCAGGATTTCGTAGATATAAAGGACAGAAAACAACAGGAAATATGGACCCAGGTGTAATTCAAGAGCATAAGTTGATGGCTGAACGATATAAATATTCAGATAAGTATACATTAATTGGTAAATTTAAAAGATTCTACTTTCGGATTAGACGTACGTGGTGGTATATAAAACGTGGCGGTGTACCTAATTTAATTTCACGTTTAAAAAGTTTTTATGTTAACAGCATCAAATTTAAATTTTAAATTTTCTTTAATTAATAATATATTATTCCCTTTACTTATTGTTTTATTTCGATTTATTCCAATAACTGCAGATTTTAGTTATGTGATACTTGCTGTATATGCTCTGTTTGGTAGACAGCAAATCATAGTAGCACTATTTTTGTTATGGCTATTTAGTTTGTTAAATCCG
>MDTB01053251.1_pt1 | contig 14452 bp, 16 predicted proteins | sample 811161 | NCBI WGS metagenome assembly MDTB01 (sample SAMN05326650, study PRJNA326480) | marine metagenome | isolation source: seawater | place: Mediterranean Sea | collected 2009
ATTCTTGCATTATGTCCAATCACTACCTTTCCTTTTTTTTCATCAATTGAGGAGTGAGAATATATTGAGCAATGAGAGCCAAACTGAGCATATTCATCTATTTCAATATCATATAATGCATTCAAATAAGTAAATGCTCCGATATCTGTAAATCTGCCTAATTTTAAATTTTCAGGGTGATGTACAATCCATCCATATTTCGTAGGCTTGCCATGCTCTATAATAGGTAATTCCCAATTAGAAAATCGTTTTGTGTCAGCTTTTATTATTTTCATTTGTACCTCTAAACTTTATGTCATCTACAGACTTATCAAAATTAACGTCACTATTTGAAAAGATTTTTTTGATTGTTAATAACATTATTTGGAAATCTAACAATATAGATTGATTATTAATATACCAAATATCAAGATTAAATTTTTCATTCCAAGATAAATTATTTCTACCATTCACCTGAGCCCATCCGGTAACTCCAGGTTTAACTCTAAACCTTTCTTTCTGATGATCATTATAAAGATTTTTGTATTCATATAATAATGGTCTAGGGCCTACAAAACTCATTTCACCCTTTAGAATATTTATAAGAGTAGGTAGTTCATCTATACTAAATTTTCTTAAGATGGCTCCAAGTTTAGTTGTTCTATTTTTATCATTAGTTTGTGATGGATCTAAATCTCCATCATTTCTCATGGTCCTGAATTTTATTATTCTGAATGGCTTTCCGTCAATACCTCCCCTCTTCTGTAAAAAAAATATGGGGCAATTAAGATCAAAAAAAATGAGTACTCCTATTAAAATAAAAATTGGTGAAAGAATACACATTAAAAGAAAAGCTAAAATAAAGTCAAAAAAATATTTTAAAGAGTTATTTTTAATGTAATTCATTAATTATTCTTTCATATAAATTATATAATAATTTTGGGTTGTTGAATTTTTCTACTATTTTATAATTTTCAAATCCTAGGTTATTTAATTCTTTCTTTGATAAATTGCTAACAAAGTTTAAGTTTTTTTCAATAGAATACTTATCGTTTGAATCCACTTCAACTATTCCTGAAGATGAACTATTATTCAAATACGATTTATCACCCATAAAAAGTATAGGTAAATTATTGTACATATAATCAATATCTTTTAACGGGCATAATCCATATTTGTATAAATCTGGTTCAGAAGGATGACTTGATATTGCAAAATCTGATATTTCATAATAGTTTATTAATATTTCTTTTTTTACGGATTTCATTAGGAAAATATTAGTGAAATGATTTTCTTTAATTAAATCGTTTATATGATTCCATTTATCACCATCACCTATAATAATGATCGCAATTTTTGCTCTTAAATTATCTGGAAAATACTTCAATAAATTTTCAATCTGATAAAAAGATCCTATTGTACCAGCATATATGCCTATTTTATTAAATTTTTCGTAAGGAAAATCAATGACAATTTTTTCTTTTCTGAGTGGCTTATTATACACTTGCGGAATATATAAATATTGAGCTGTAATATTATTATCCTCTAAATATTTTTGATAATTATTTAATTGTGATGTAACGTAATCAGCTTTATTATGCAAAAATAATTCAATCATTCTTAAAATAATAATAAGTGGATTTTTTTTTGAAAATTTATGATGAACAACCTGAGATAGAGGCCAAATGTCTCTAATCTCCAATATAAATTTTGCTTTTTTATTCCGTGCAATAATGTATGCAACAAAAGATGAAAATAAATCTGGGGAGCTGGATAATACGATATCAACATTACCTATATTTATTCTTTTTAAAATAAACGATTTTAATAAGTTGTAAGAAAAAGATGTCATCCTTAAAAATTTTGTAAAAAGATTTATTTTTTTAAAAGATTTTTCCTCAATAAAAATATATTCTACCCCGCCAATAATAGATGAAGAATTATATAAAATATTTACATTTTTTTGTGTTTGATAGTTATTAGCTGAGCATAAAATAGTAACATTACAATCTTTAGAAGATAAGTTTTTTGCAAGTAAATAGTGCCTTAATGAACTTTCATTTATTCCAGGAATTCCAGAAAAATGATTTATAATTACTATATTTTTTTTCATGAATATTAGAATAACTTATTCTTATTAATTTAATATTAAAATTGTATTTTCAAATAAATTAAAAGGTTAGATTGAAAGAGAAAATTTTACATGTTACTTCTGTACATCAACATGATGACATAAGGATTTTTCATAAAGAATGCTGCACTTTATCAACAAAATATGATGTAACTATCTTAAATCCTGTTTTTAATGGCTCTATTAATGGCATTAAATTTGAAACAATAAATCTACCAAAAAATAGATTTTTAAGAATTGTTTTTGGTTGGATTTTCTGTTTAAAAAAAACTTTATTTACAGATTATAAAATAATTCACTTTCATGATCCAGAATTATTGTTGTGTGTTTTATTTTGGAAAGTTCGTGGATATAAAACCATTTATGATATCCATGAGGATATTGAAGAACAAATCTATCAAAAAGAATATATACCTCAAAAAATTCGTAAACTAATTAGTGTTCTTGTCCATCAATTTGAAAAGATTGTATCCTCAATAGTATCTCACAATATCGTCGTGACTGATTTTTTGCAAAAAAAATTTTCTAATTCATCTATTGTATACAATTATCCATTATCAAAAGATAAACCACTTACCTGTGTTCGTAAAAATCAAATGTGCTATATTGGAAATCTAGATAAATCTCGTGGTATTGAACTGATGTCAAGACTAGCATTTGATATGGAAACTCCTATTGTAATAGCTGGAAATGTATCAAAAGATGCTTTAGAAATAATAAATAATAATCAATACCTAGATTATAGAGGATTTCTAGGTCAACATGACATTGCTGAAATTATGTCTAATTCCAAAATTGGTTTAATACTCCATGATCAAGGCGGTAATCATAAATATGGCTTTCCAACAAAGCTATTTGAATATATGCAGCACTCTTTACCTGTGATTGTTTCTGATAACTACTATCCAAGAAAAATTGTCGATCAATCAAAATGTGGCTACGTAGTAAATATAGATTCATATAAAGAAATAATTCAATCTGTGAAATCTCTTTATTTTAATAAAGAACTACACAGCGATTTGTCTTCATGTGCATTCATTGCATCGAAGAAATATAGCTGGGAGGTTGAGGGGGAAAAATTAATTAACTTATATGAGGAGCTTCTCTTAAATTGATCTTCATTAATTAAAAAATAAATCAAATAATACTTTTTAGAAAATAAGGCTTATGAAACCAACTATAGATAACATCAAAAAAAAATTGGATAATAATTGATTGTAAATTCCCAAAAAATATGTGTTATAGGTGCAGGCGGTTGGGGTAAAAATCATATAAAGACTCTTAATAAGCTGAACTGCTTATATGGCATTGTTGACTATGACAAATCTATCCTAAATACCTATTCTGAAATTAATTCTCATTGTAAGCTTTTTAATTCTATTGAATCTTCACTAGCTGAAGATTTTGATGGGTATATAATTGCAACCCCAGCAGAGACTCACTATCCCATTGCAAAAAAATTGCTCTCTCATTCAAAAAATATTTTAGTTGAGAAGCCTGTATGTTTAACATCAGAGCATGCCCAAGAACTATATAGCTTAGCTATCCAAAATAATTCCTTCATTATGGGTGGACATCTTTTATTATTTCATCCTGCTTTTTTAAAAATCAAAAATTTAATCGAGGACAACAAGATTGGAGATGTGGTTTACATGTATAGTAATAGGTTAAATTTTGGTAAAGTAAGGAGTCATGAAAATGCAACATGGAGCCTTGCGCCTCATGATATTTCTTTGTTATTATTATTTTGTAATAATTTTCCAGAAAAAATTAGTTATGATGGTTTTGAGCTATTAGGGCGCAATATAGAGGATTCATCGATATCATCATTTGTCTTTCCAAATAATATTGGTGCACACATATATGTTAGCTGGCTTCATCCATTTAAAGAACACCGTTTTGTTATAATAGGTGAAAAAGGAATGTTGTCATATGAAGATTCAAGTGAAAAAAAAGAAGTTCTATTTTATGATAAAACAGTGAGTCGAGATAAGTTGATGACATTAAATAATCAAGGTTCTGTGGCGATTGAATATGAAAACGGGTATCCTTTAGATGCACAACTTAGGTTTTTTATTAAATCTATATATGAAAAGAGCAGTAATCTAGATAACTTTGAACTATCACTTAATGTTGTTAAAATTTTGGAGAGTTTAAAAGGCGATTAAATGAATAAAATTATATGGTTAACAGGCCAACCTGGTAGCGGAAAAACAACTCTAGCAAAAGCTATCGACAAATGTATTAAATCTAAGTATATCAACACTAATACTATGATAGTTGATGGAGATGATTTGAGAGATATTACCATAAATAAAGATTATTCAAAAAAAGGTAGGGAAAAAAATATAACTACCGCTCAGAAGATTGCTCATTTTTTATATAATAAAAATTTTATTGTAATAGTATCTTTAGTTGCACCCTATAAAAATTTACGAGAAAAATTTAAGTCTATTGCTCCTGTTTGCGAAGTCTATCTACATACAACTGAAAAACGAGGAAGAGAGAAATTTTTTGCCAAAGATTACGAAGCTCCAACAGAAAATTTTTTAGATATAGATACCACAAAAAAAACAATAGAGGAGTGTGTCGATGAAATACTCAATGTTTATTGGTAGATGGCAACCCTGGCATCCAGGACATCGTTGGCTAATAGATCAAAGGTTGAATGAAAATAAAAATGTTCTTATATGTATTAGAGATATGGATACTGATAAAAATAATCCATTTACCCCTAATGAGGTAAAAGAAAATATTCAAGAAGAATTAAGGGGACTAGTACAGGCAGGTAGAGTAAAGGTTATTATTATTCCAGATATTGAATCTGTTAATTATGGTAGAGGAGTTGGATATGATATTATTGAGCATACTCCTCCCCAAGATATAAAAGAGATCTCTGCAACAAAAATTAGAGAAAAATTACTTGGAGAAAATAATTAAAGAAACTATAAATGTTTTAATAACAGGTTGCGGTGCTCCTGGTATATCAGGTACGATATTTTCTTTAAAACAGAAGAATGATTACATAGATATTCGTACCGTTGGCACTGATACTAATCCTGAAGCAGTTGGACAATATTTTTGTGACGATTTTTTTGTGATCCCTTCTTTTAAAGATACTACAAATTACTTAGAATCATTATTGGACATATGTAAAAAGAAATCTATACATATTATTGTTCCACAAAATACTTTAGAATTAGGGATTTTATCAGATAATAAAGCTTTATTTGAAAATAATAATGTCCAAATTTTAATTTCAAATAAAGAGTCTATAGAAAAGTCTAATAATAAATATGAACTCCTTAAAGTTGCGGAAAAAATTGGGATACCATGTGTAAAATTTTATGAAGTTTCAAATATTATAGATCTTGAAAAAAAATTGAAATCTTTTGGATGGCCTAAAAAAAGGGTTGTTATAAAACCTCCACTTTCAAATGGCTCTAGAGGAGTTAGAATAATCGATGAATCAATTAATTTGAAAGAAAAGTTTTTTAATGAAAAACCAGGTTCATTATTTATAAATTTTGAAATGATCAAACTAACTTTGGGAGAGTTTTTTGACAAGTTGTTGATTATGGAATACCTAGATGGAAGAGAGTATACCGTTGATGTAATGAAAGTAGAAGATAAATCTCTCATCATTCCCAGGTCACGTGGTGCTATTAAAAGTGGAATTACTTTTTTTGGAATGGTTGAAAAACACAAATTAATTGAAGAGTATAGCTTAAGACTTGCAGAAGCTTTGGGATTAAAATTTTGTTTTGGCTTCCAGTTTATAATGAAAGACGATACACCATTCCTGATTGAATGCAATCCAAGAGTGCAAGGCTCTATGGTTATATCTACAATGGCAAATGCTAATATTATACTTAATAGCATACTACTGAAGTTGAATAAAGGGTCTATTCCTATGGATTTACGTTACGGTACTACATTTACCAGATATTGGGGTGGTATAGCAAAAAATAATGATACAACAATGAAGCTATGATTTATGGCTTTGATATAGATGGAACTATTTGTTCCACTGACTGTGATTATTCTGAGGCAAAACCATATCTAGAAATGATAGCAAAGATAAATGCTTTATTTGAACAGGGTCACACAATTATTTTTTTTACTTCTAGGGGATATAAATCTGGCAAAGACTGGTATGATTTTACAAAGAAACAAATTGATTCATGGGGCCTGAAGTATCACGAGCTAATAATGGGTAAACCACAGTTTGATATTTTTGTAGACGACAAAGCAGTTTCAAATTATCAATGGTATGAAGATAATAATATTAAAATTGATTAACCATGGCTAGTCTAAAAAAATCAATAATTATTATTAAGACTATATTATTTGAAAGTCTTAATATTCTTTTTAAAGTGTGATTCTAATTTTTTAGATTTTCTATTTATAACTTTATTAACCGTATTTATAACATTATTTCCATTGGTAGTCCACCAAACTGGATGAATAAGTAATTGAATATTTTTACTATTTTCAAATGCATGAGAATCAGTGGGATAACCAAATCTAAAAGATCCTCCTGAATCAGCAAAATATTGGATATCCTTTGTATACTTTTTTTCATAAGTATTTTCAACATTAAAATATCCTTCAGGATTTTTTAAAAAATCATCGCTAGGTCTGTGAATGCTAATGATATTTATTTCTGTATCAAAATAGTGTGCTAGTATTTCTCTTTCATTTTGAAGTCCTTCTTTTACATTTTTATATAGTTGCATATCAAAATGTAAAGAAACTGAGTGCCCTAATTCTTTAAATTTATACAATGTATCAGTGCTTGTATCAGAAATTAAATTATAGGAGTCAGTTCTTAACAAAAAAAAAATATGTTGATTTTATGCCAAGAGAATTTTCAATTTTTGCCATTTGAAAGGCAAGATCTATATCCAAATCAACATCGTGTCTAAGGATAATTTGTCTGTTGTCTTTGATTTGTAGTTCTGGAAAAAAAATAAACTTATAGGATTTATCGAGAAAACGCTCTAATAAAGATTCATAATTTTCAAACATCATCAATTTCAATTAGTTTATTTTTTACAATTTTATAATTTCCACATTTACTAATATTATTATCAAAATTTAGTTTATTTCCTTTTTTATCAACCCAACATATAAATTTTGCAGGATTACCATAGACTAAAGCAAAATTTTCAACATCTTTTGTTACAACTGAACCAGATCCAATTAAAGAGTATTTACCAATAGTAACTCCACATACAATTGTAGCGTTGGCACCAATAGAGGCCGATTTTCTAACCTTAGTTTTTAAATAAAACTCTCCACCTCTTTGTGGAAATTCTGATCTTGGTAACAAAATATTAGTGAAAACCATAGATGGGCCACAAAAAACATAATCATCTAGCTCAACTCCTTCATATACAGAAACATTGTTTTGTATTTTAACCCCGTTCCCAATTTTAACATTGTTACCAATGTTTACATTTTGACCAATTGAACAATTCATACCTATATTTGTATTAGATTGTATATGCGAAAAGTGCCATATTTTTGTATTTTGTCCAATAGTCACATTTTCGTCTACATAAGAACTTTCGTGGATGAAAACTTTATCGATTTTATTTTTCATATTTTAAGTTATAAACAATAGATTAATAGAATAAATTAACATATTTTATTCAAAGTTAAAAAATTAATTGTTTGAAAATTCTCTTCAATTATAATTTCAAGTCCACAAATTATTATGCTTAATGAAAGTATTGCTTTGAATGCTTAAAGCTAAAATAAAAAATAGCTGATATGAGCTGTCAAGGCTTCCATTAACTATAAAAAGAAAAAACATAAAAATTGTTAGCATAGTCAATAAATTATTTTTGTGAAGATTATAATATGGTATGCTTAACATTTTGAAAAATAAAATAATACCAACTAAGCCCAACTCTGATAATACTTCTAAAAAAATATTATGTGGGTAAAAACCTAAACTATTTTGGTTGATAAAAATAGGAAATGATTTCACTCCACCGCCAAAAAAAAAGGTTTTTATATCAGTAAGCCATAAATCGATTGCGCTACTGAAAAGATAAATTCTCATTGATTCATCGGTTGAACTTGTTAAAGTTAGCAACCTGTTAAGTGTAAGCAGGCTGTCATAATTTTTAAAAGATATAATAATTAATATAATTCCAAAAAAAAGTGCCAAATAATGAACTGCAAGTACGCGAGTTTTTATTAATAAAAAAGATAAAGCAGCAAAAGCCCCAATGAATGCACCTCTTGAACCTATTAATAAAAGGAATAGTAAGCTGATAATAAAAATCAATACAAATGATAAAATTAACAAAATGTTATTTTTAAATTTTGACAAATTTAATTCAATATAATTGGCAGAAACGATTACAGCAAATGACAGCCAAAAACCAATATTTTGATATATGTTACCATCAAATTGTATATTCATTATTTGAAATATATTTATATACAATTGATCTTCAGCTATAAATAAAAATGAAGCGCAGGAAATAGCAGTATATGATATGCCAAAAAAGAAAAGAATGTCAATTATATATCTATTTAAAAATGAATAATGCGTACAAAAAAATATTGTTAGTGTATTGATAATGTAAATAGATATAAAATCTACTTGCTCAATCTGAGTTTGACTAGTTCCAATTAATCTAAATGTATACCAACTTAGAAAAATTAAGTAATAGCTAAGAAATTGTTGATTATGAAATATTTCTTTTAATTTTTGATTTTCAGTGATTAGTGTTAATGAAAGCAAGACTAAGCATGAAAGCATTATAAATGATTTTGAAACTGAGAAGTAATTTAAAGGCAAATAAGTAAATGAAAATGTGAATAAAACAATTAGAGTGCTTAAAAAGTATTTTTTTAAACTTTTAACTTTAAAATTCACGAATAAGTTTTTTTGAAGTATATAATGAAATGAAACGATAATGATATAAACAAAGACAGTAACAAAACAGTGCTAAGCTTTGGTGAGACTTTATTTGGATTCAGAGTAGGTTTTTCAATAATATCCAATTTCACATCATTAGTTCTTTTCTCTTCTATCTTATTAATTTCCAACTCAGATGCTAGCTGAATAAGTAGTGCTTCTTTTGTATTAACAACTCTTTCAAGTCTTTTTCTTTCTATTAATAAAGAAGGGGATCGTTCCAAATCAAGATTTTTTGATAAGAAATTTATGTAATTACTCTCAGCTAACTTCAACTCATCTTCTAGGAGAGAAATTCTTTCTAAAATAAATTCTTTTTTGGAAGACTTAGCATTCAACGAAAATTCTGATAGTTTTTTATTTAGTAATTTTAGTACTGAAGAAAGAATTTGCTGGGAAATAAAAGGATCATTGGTAAAAATTTTAATTGTAACTATATCTGTAAGCTTATCATGTCTGACGGAAATAACCTCATTTGAATAAAATAAGTACATTGCATGATTTTGAATTTCATTATTATCATTTTCCACATTACCTAAATCTAAAAAATAATCTTTTATAGTAAAGATTTGACTGTTTGCTCTAATATCCTGCGTTATTAACTCACTAAAAAAAAATTTTGATTTGATAATAGATGAAAAAATTCGTGGACCTTTTACTTCAGAAATTACATTCATTGGTAAAAAAGATGAAATAGAACTAAGACCTAAAGAATTAGCATCGCTATCAGATGTCATAACTTGCGCTTGAGATTCAAAGGTTTTAGGATATAAAAAATATACTGTTAAACCCAATAATAAAAAAAAAGAAGAGCGAAGCACTAGCTGCTTTAAATTTAAAGCCATATTTTTTATAAATAATTGAAAAAGATTCACTAAATAATATATTTATTTTATTTCGATTAGTGAAATTAAATTCGAATTAATAATTGAGATTCTTTTATACTTTTAGAAACAGTTGCTTTTAACTAAAAATTATAATTTAAGTAATTAATTAGTTTTCGCCTTCAGATACAGCCCTGCCTTTAAGTTTTTCCCAATCTTTTTCTGGCCTTACTGTTAAATTAGTTTTCCATGCACCTTCTAAAACATTCATATCTACACCAATTGTTTTACCAAACTTAATAAGGGCTTGAATATCTTTTGGAAAACAACTACCTCCAAAACCTAATTTACCGTCCGGTCCAGGGACTGCCAAATGAGAATGTCCTACCCTTCCATCTAAAACAAATCCATTTACTGCTTCATTCCAATTAACACCAACTTTATCGCCTAATAATTTCATTTCATTGAGAAAAGAAACTTTTGTAGCAAAAAATAAGTTGTTCATATATTTTATCATTTCTGCGGTTTCAAAATTAGTCTCTAAAACAGGTAGATAATCTCCAAAACGATGTTTATAAAGATATTTCACACGCTGAGTATAAGTTTTATCTCCTCCTAGAATCACTCTAGTCTGATTAATAAAATCAAATGTAGCTGAACGTTCAGTCAAAAATTCTGGATTAAAAACTAGTCTTAGTTTAGGAAATTTCTCTTGTAATGATCTTGTTGTGCCTGGTACAACTGTCGATCGAATGAGAATAATATTATCAGTATTATTAGAAATAGAATTGATATCTTCTAAAACTGATTTTACAATACTCAAATCATTGAATCCGTCTTTATCTGCTGGAGTTGGTACTGACAAAAAAAGAAATTCTGAATTATTTACTGTATCTTCAAGAGTGTTTTGACTTTTTTCAGGATTATTATCATATATTCTTAGCTCAGCTCCATAACCCGTCTGATGTGAGAATCCATGTGAAACAGCTGTTCCAACAAATCCTTTTCCAATTATCCCAATTGACACTTTTTTTTCATCTGTTCTCATTTTATTTCCTTGTCTATAATTGTAATGATTTTTTCTATGTCAATATCATTTAGATATGGATGCATAGGTAAGCTTAATATTCTTTTGGACAAATCTTCTGATACAGGAAAATCTCCTATATTATAATTTAAATATTCATATCCAGTTTGTAGATGTCCTGGTATAACATAATATATAACAGAAGGTATACCATTATTTTTCAGAGCTAATTGAACTCTATTGCGAGTTTCTTCATTATTAAATAAAACTGAAAATTGTGCATATACAGATCTATATCCTTCAGGAATAATCTGAAATTTCAGAGGTAAATGATTTAGTTTGTTCCTATATAAACTAGCAATTTTATTTCTTGATTTAATTTCTTTTGGAAAAATGTTCAATTTCTCTAACAGAACAGCCGCTTGGATAGTATCTAATCTAGAATTCATTCCAATTCGTATATTATCATATTTATCAGCACCCTTACCATGTATCGCTAAAGATCTAATAATAGCATTATATTCGCTAAAATCAGTAAATATGGCACCACCATCTCCATAACAACCTAAAGGTTTTGCAGGGAAAAAAGATGTTGTTGTAATATCTCCGAATGTACCGACATTTTTTTCTTCTTTAGATGCGCCAAAGGATTGAGCTGCGTCTGCAATTATTTTTAGATCATACTTCTTTGCTATATCTTTAATTACTCTATATCTGGCCGGTAACCCAAATAAATCTACTGGCATAATCGCTTTAATTTTTTTATCTGAACTTTTAATAGCATGTTCAATTTCATCAACATTTATATTAAATGTAGAGTCATAAACATCAACCAGTACAGGCGTGGCACCCACAGCGGCTATAGATTCAAGTGTTGCTATATATGTAAATGGAATTGTAATAACTCCATCTCCTGGTCCAATATCTAATGCCATTAAGGCCAACATTAAAGCATCTGTTCCATTTGAACATGCAATGACGTGCTTTGACCCACAAAATGAAGATAGTTTTTTCTCAAGTTGAGCAACTTCTTCTCCACCAATATATCTACTATCATCTAGTACTTTTTTTAATCTTAGATTTAGAGAAGATCTAATTTTTTCCTGCTGTTTTTTTAAGTCAATAAATTCCACGCCACAAATTATACCATAAAATCCATATTAATCACTACTTTTATTTAAACATTTTTTCTTATTTTGTTTACGACAAAAGACAAATGGTAAAGGTATGGAGATAGAACTAAATATAGCGATGAGTAAACGAGATTATAATTTAATAATTGACTTATTAAAATCTTTAGCTATAACTAAAAAAAATACTCCTATAATTAAGTAAAAAAATATTAAGCAACATCAACCTTGAAAAATTGTTCCCATTTTGCAATATTATATAATCTCCATTTTATACGATTATTTAGACTATCAATATTAGTTTTATTTATCAATTTTTTTATAATTTTAGAATTGTCAATAGCTTGTTTAAAAGTGCTTGAATTATAAAGTTTGTTCTCCCAACTATCTAAAGGTGCTTCAAAACCAAATTTATTTTTTCTCCAACAAACATCTTTATCTAAATCTTTATTCATTGCTTCCCTGAGAACATATTTTGACCATCCATTGTAGATTTTAAATCTTTTATTTAATGATACAGAAACTTCAACTAATCGATAATCAAGAAATGGGAGGCGACTCTCAATCGAATGAAACATTGATACTTTGTCAGCATATCTCAATAAATGCGGTAATTGTGACTTAAAGATCTCATTGGACTGAATATCAAATAATTTACTAGAATTATTTTTATAAAAGTGTTTAAAACTTTCCTTAGCAAATTCTATATATTCTTTTTTTAAAAAATATGACCTAAAGAAAATAAGAAAATTTATTCTTAAACGTGGAAAGCTAAAATAAATCCAATACTTAAATAATCCAAATATTCCAAGTTTAGAATTATTTGCTATATAAAAATAATTTTTAATTTTTTCAAAAAAACTCAGAGAATTCAAATATGGTATAAAATATCTTTCATAACCTAATAAAATTTCATCTCCTCCCTGACCATCCAAAAGAACAATAAGATTATTATTCTTTGCTTCATTCATTACTTCTAATTGCATTAAGGATGAAAGACCGCCAAAAGGCTCTTCCATTAAATTAATTAATTTATCAACTTTTTCAACAAGTAGATCATTTGATGATTTAAAAAATTTTAAATTTAAATTTGATTTTTTGGCTACTTTTTCAGCATAGTAACTTTCATCTTTATTTTTATCGTGAGACTTTCCATGGATTGCTGTAAAAAGCTCTTTGTTTTTATATTTCTTCGAAGCTAGCGTTGCTACCGCTGAACTGTCTAGACCTCCGCTTAAACAAGTACCCACTTTAACATCAGATCTTAATCGAAGATAAACTGAATCAGTAAAAGTTTTTTTAAATATATCTACAGATGCTTTCTTATTTAGTTCATTGACTTTTTTATCAAATTTTAATTGATAATATTTTTCAATTTTATATTTATGTAAATTTAGGTCGTATATTAAATTGCATGACTGTTCTAATTTAAAAATATCTTCAAAAAATGTTTCATTTGAATGATCTTCATATCCTATTAATAGATAGTCTATCAAGACATTTTTATTTACATATTTTCTTCTAACGACTGGGAGAAGTTGTTTTATTTCAGAGCCGAATGCAAAAAAATCATTATTTTCAGTAAAATAAAAAGGTTTGATTCCAAAACGATCTCTGCTGCAAAAAAGTATATTTTTATCCCTATCATATATGGAAAAGGCCCACATGCCATTGAATCTTTTTACGCAATCACTTCCCCACCGATCATAGCTTGCCAATATGACCTCAGTGTCTGTTCCTGATCTAAATGAATAACCAAATTTTGATAATTCATTCTTTATTTCTTTGTAATTATATATTTCTCCATTGTAAGTGATTGTATACTTTTTCATATAGTGCATAGGCTGAGAACCTGCATCACTTAAATCAATAATTGATAATCTTCGATGTCCAAATGCAAAATGATTTCCAAAATAATATCCCTCTCCATCAGGACCTCTATGTTCTGCTAAATTATTTATTTCCTTTATCTTTTTTTGCAATACTGGTTGATTATTTTTATTTATTATTCCAGATATTCCACACATTACTGAAGTCCTTTAAAAAAAATTTACTATATTCGAACAAATTATAACTAAACTACGTAATTATATATGTTTAATAAAAAAATAAAAATGTCTGATAAAAAAATCGGTATTTTAATTTTAGGGACTTTCTTAGCTCAATTCATAACCATTGGAGTTACTCCCATTCTTTCTAGAATTTATAGCCCTGAAGACTTTGGGATATTTGCAATTATTTTTAGTATTTCAGGAATATTATCAACATTTATTGGAGGTCGCTATGAAGTTGCAATAGTTCAGCCAAGAAAAATATCTAAATCTTTAAAACTAGCATTAATTAGTTCAATTGTAATGATATTGTCTACCATTTTTTTAACAATAATTTATTTACTCTTTGAAGAAAATATTTTAAAACTAA
>MDTB01105468.1_pt1 | contig 14450 bp, 17 predicted proteins | sample 811161 | NCBI WGS metagenome assembly MDTB01 (sample SAMN05326650, study PRJNA326480) | marine metagenome | isolation source: seawater | place: Mediterranean Sea | collected 2009
ATAAATTGGCGAGGTAGCTCAGTTGGTTAGAGCACAGGACTCATAAGCCTGGGGTCGGCGGTTCGAATCCGCCCCTCGCTACCAAAAAAAAAAAAAAAATGAATTTACAATCAAAAAAAAGATCTTTGTGGAGCACATTCAAAAATGCTTATTTAAGGACGCACAATTTAAAAAATTATTGGAATAAATTTGATAAACAAAATATTCCAGAAGAATTAAGAATAACACTTGATCATTTTATTAATTCAGAAAGTTACAATTGGAGTTCTAAATTTTGGAGGAGGTTAACAATAAATCACTTAAAAGTTATTGCATCTAAAAGCTTTCAAAATAGTCAAGACGATTTAGGAAAAGAATATTTTACCTTTACGTATTTTAATGAGTCTATTATTAAAGATGCCTGTAAGTCTATTGAAAATAACACAATTAATCTTAAAATAAATGTTTTTAAAAAACATAAAAATTTTACTTATGAAGAGTCAATAAATCACAACATTATCCTTTATATTCTTTATGAAAATTTAAAGAATAAATCAGTTTTTAAAAATTTTGAAAAAATTAAGAAAATAAAAAAAAATTACAATCAAAAAAAACCCTCTTTAATAATTGATGATAATGAAATTTCACAGGATGATTTAAATTCTCTTTTTGAGTTTGAAAAAATCGATTTATTATTGAGTCAAATTAAGAATAAAAAAAATAATTTTTTAGAAATAGGGTCTGGCTCAGGTAGAACTACACAAACTATTCTAGCGATTAAAGAAAATATTAAGTATGTAGTAGCGGATATACCACCAGCAATTAATTTTTCTTATAAAAATATTAAAAATTTATTTCCTGATAAAAAAGTTAAACTTGCGTTTAATGTCAAAGATCAAAATGAATTAATGAGAGAATTTGAAGAAAATGATATAATATATATTTTTCCTCATCAAATTAGTTTACTACCTAAAAAATTTTTTGATATTTCAATTGCAATTGATTGCTTACATGAGATGGAAAAAGCAGTAGTGGAAAAATATATAAATAATTTCGAAAAAATATCACAATCTTTTTATTTTAAAGTTTGGGAAAATGCAGGCTTACCTAATTCTTTTTATAAATCTTACTCTATACACAACAAAAAAGATTATTTTATAAAAGACGAATGGAAAGAAATCTTTAAGGAAAGATGTATTTTTCCTTCCAACTATTATCAAATTGGATATAAGTTTTAATTCTAAAATTTTTTTAAAACCTTAATTAATTTGATACAAATCATATTTACTTCAGAATTTTTAAGCTCTGGGTACAAAGGTAGGGAAAAAATTCCTTTAGACTTTATTTCTGAATTTCTTAAATTTTTTTGATTCTTAATTATTTTGCTATATGCCTTCATTCTGTGAATTGGATAAGGATAAATAGATCTTGTTTGTATATTCTCTTTGAGCAGTTTCTTTTTTATAATCTCTGCCTTGGCATGAAAGACAGTGAATAAATGAAATACGTGTTTATTTTTTAAGTTTTCTTTTGGAAGCTTAAGAGTTGTAGAAGATAACTTTTTAGAATAAACTTTTGCTAGCTCTCTCCTTCTTTTAATAAAAGAATCAACTTTACCTAATTTAAATTTTAATATAGATGCTTGAATTTCATCTAACCTTGAATTTAACCCATTTTCATTTGCGTAGTATTTGTCTTTAAATCTATTCTTAGACACCGTCTCAATGCCATAAAATCTAATTCTTTTAATTTGTTTATAAGCATTGTAATCATTGGTTAGTATAAAGCCTCCATCTCCGTAAGCACCAAGAACTTTTGTAGGATAAAAAGAAAAACAACCAAACTTTCCTATTGTACCTGCAAAATTATTTTTATATTTAGCGCCTTGTGACTGAGCGCAATCCTCAATGATTGTTATTTTATTTTTTTTTGCAATTCTTTTGATTTCTTCCATATTACACATTTGACCGTATAGATGGACAGGTATTATCGCTTTGGTTCTTTTTGATATTGCTCTCTCTATTTTTTCTATATCAATTAGATAATCCTCTCCAATATCGACTAACTTTGGCTTCCCCCCTGCATTTATAATTGCTGAAATAGTAGGTATTGCTGTATTAGCTGCAGTAATAATTTCATCTCCTTTTTTTAAATTTAATGTTTTAAGAGATATTAATAAAGCATCAGTTCCACTTCCAACAGCGATACCATATTTTGCCTTATATTTTTTTACAAATTTTTTTTCGAAAGAATTAATTTCATCACCAAAAAAAATATTACCTTTTTTAATTGTCTTTTCTATATTCTTAATTAGTGGTTTTCTATATTTGTTGAATTCTCTTTCGTAAGACCAAAACTTAATCATTTGTCAACTTTCTAAATTTACTAATATTCATCGCAATATTTAAAGGAGCATTTTTGCCCAATATTTTTTTGGCAGAATATTTTTTTATTCTTGGATTATACTTTTTAATAAAATTATAGACAGATTGAGATTTTCCCCCAATATTTATTATTCCTCTTTGATCTATAACCTTCAAAATTTTTGGGATTAGATCCTCGTGAAAAATAAAATTTGTATAAAAATCTTTAAATGCGCCTTTATGTACAAAAGGTTTTTCTGTTACAGAAGCTCTTAATATAAGAGAATTATTATATAGCATAACTGCACATTCGCCACCAAGTTTTGACCATGCATAATTATTTATTGGTTTTAACGAAGATAGTTCTGAATAATTACCTTTTGTTCCAGGATAGACATAACAAGTTGACATATAGATTAGTTTAATACTTTGATTAAAACAAACTTTGGTGATATTTGCTGTTCCAATTATATTCTTATCTATGCTTTGATCTATCTTTTTATTATGAATTTTCATCGGTCTTGATAGACCTGCTAGGTGAATTAAATATTTAGGCTTTTTTTTTAATAAATAACGTTTTATTGAACCCATATTTAGGATATTTAATTCCTTTTTTTTTGGAAAATAAAACTTAAATTTTGTATTTTTTTGATAGTCTTTAAAAACTTTACCAAATCTTCCTGTTCCCCCAGTAAAAACTATTCTATTTTTATAATTCAACATGCGAAAACCACTCACCTTTAAATTTTTTTTCTTTATTCAATATTTCATCTTTATGATTCCAAGCAAATAAATATACACAATCTGTAGCATTATTTTGAAAATGCTCCATGTCAGTAATAGGGATATGCATACCTGGACTAAATTTACCTACTTTTTCTTTTGTAGTATCACAAATATAGTCTATGTGATTAGTATTTATATTACAGTAGTTTAGAACAGTAGTACTTTTTGAAGTAGCAGCATATCCACAGATATTTTTTCCAGATTCTTTGAGAGATTTTATTTTATTTATAATTTTTTTCTTTGATATTTCGCAATTCTTTTTAAATTTTATGCATGACTCTAATGAATTAATTCTTTCATTATTTTCTATAGTTAAAAGTTTTTGAATATTTTGTATAGTTTCGTTATTATTTCTTTTAATTATATACCTCATAGAACCACCGTGTGTATTTTGAGGTATGGCCTCAACCAATTTAAAATTAAATTTTTGAAATATTTTAGATATAGATGAAACTGAAAACATGTATATATGTTCATCATAAATTTGGTCGTATGACACTTTTTTAAACATTGATCCAAGGTATGGTTCTTCAAATATAAATGTTCCATTTGAGCTTAAAAGTAAGTCTACGGATTCTATTAAGTTATTTAAGTCTGGAATATGGCAAATTACATTTGATGCACATACAAGATCAGTTTTACCAAGATAATCTTTCAAATTTTTGACATTTTCTTTATTAAAAAAACAATTTAAAGTTGGAATACCATTTTTTTTTGACACATCAGCTACATTTTTTGAGGGTTCAAAACCTATAATCTGTGAAGATTGATTGTCAAAATTTTTTAAAAAAGTTCCATCGTTTGACCCAATTTCAATAATTTTGGAGTTAGTTTTGATATATTTTTTTACAAAATCTGCATATTTCTTAAAATGATCTTTCATATACTCTGAGCTCCCAGTGAAAAATGGATAATTTTCATTAAACATTTTTTCTGGTTTAGGATGATCGTTTAACTGAAATAATGATAGATCCTCATTAAAACCTACTTCCATTTCAAAAAAAAATTCATCTGGAAAATTTTTCTTTTCAATAAAACCGTTTGCGATTGGCATTTTACCAAAACTCATAAAAGGCTGTATTAATTTACCTGTAATCTTGCACTTCATTAATATTTTAATCCACTTAATAATCTAATTGTATCTTTTATGTCTTTTTCTATGGGTGAACTTAATCTTAATCCTAAATTATTTAATTTTTTATTATCCACATGATAACTCAATTGATTCATTATTTCAGTTTTAACAAATTTTATAGATGTTTTCTTTTTATATTTTTTAATCATTTGTATGATTTCTTTTACGGTAAAATTACCGCTAAGGGCGTTATATACTTGATTATTAAATATATTTTTATCAATACAAAACTTAAATACTTTAAAAGCATCTTTTAATGAAAGATATGGTCTGTATTGTTTGTAAGCAGTTTTATAAATATGAATTTTTTCATTTAAAGCAGCATTAAAACAAAATTTATTTATTGCTGTATGGAATCTCATTCCTTTGGACACTCCAGCAATAGTCCCAAATCTAAAAGTCATAAAATTTATTTTTTTCTTATTTTTATTTAACATTTTTTCTTCGAGTAATTTAATTTCTGCATAAGGTGATTGAGGTTTCAATAAACTTTGATCATCTTCATTAACGATTTTGACCTGTTTACCATACACACTAGTTGAAGATATATGAATGAGTTTTGATTTATTCTTTATACAATAATTAAGTACATTTTTCATACAAGAAATATTATTTCTAAACATTTCATTTTTAACTGAAAAACTTCCCTGAGCATTAGTCATAGATGCACAATGAATTACGTAGTCTACTTTTTTAAATTTTTTTAATGAAAATCTACTTAAATCAAGATTATAAAAGCTAAATTTTCTATTTTTATTTAAGTTAAATAATGTTGAGTAGCGATGTGAATTAAAATTATCAATAAGTAAAACTTCTTTAATCTTTTTAATTTTATTTACTTGATCTATTATAAACGAACCAATATGCCCACAAGCGCCAGTAATAAGTAATTTCATTATTTATCTTTTTTTAATTATCTTTAAAAAATCAGAATATTTTTCTATGTAATCATTAAATTTATACTCCATATCACAAGCTACTAAAAGTATAGCATTTTTAGTTAAAAATTTAATTTTACACCATGTTTTAGGTCTGAGTAAATATCCCTCACTTTTATGATGACTTAATACTATTAACTTTCTACCTTTCTTATTTGTGCATTCAATTTTTATTTTTCCTAAGACTGGATATAAGAATTGAGAACATTTTTTATGAGCATGGTCTCCTCTTACAAAATTTTTTTCACCATTAATTATAAAAATTCTTTTTACTTTTATAGGAAAACTTTTTTTTAGTGAGAATGGTATTAATTTTCCACTTTTTTTTTTGAACGATTTAAATTTAAATTTTGTCATTTAGAGATCTTTATTAATATCACAGTAAACCACTGGCCATTCTAGTGATTTTGTATACTTTTTAAACCAATAAGGTAAAAATCTTTCTGCTAAAAACGTATACATTCTAATTTTATTGTAACCTTTTAAATTAAAACCAAAAACATTTTCACATTTTTCAAGCCATAAAAAAACTTCAGTGAAATAGTTGTCTATAATTTTTGAAGACTTTGTAATGAACATATTTCCTTGATTAAAAGAGTTTTCTTTTCTCACATAGTTGTAGAAATCTTTTCTATCTTTTTCTGGTAACATTTTTATTGCTGTATCCAAATAACCATTACCGTGAAACATATCAAATTGAAATCTTATACTCCAATTAGCTCTAAAAACCTCTTTTAGATTTCTTAATAAAGCTAATTTCCCATATTTAAGAATTTTACTAACTTTAGGTTTTTTTAACTTAAAAGGTTTTCCTATTATTGTTTCATAATCGCTCCACTCGTCCGGTAATTTTTTTAGTAAAGATTTTATAGAGTATTTATCTTTTATATCTTTTTTGTCTCCCCATAATTCTCGATAAGAGCAAAAACCAATCCATTCATTATCCTTCTTGTTTTTAAGCATATTCTTCCAATACCAATAATAAAAAGTGTATTCACCATAGTAAGGATTTTTTTCACTTATATTAACTAAAGTGTCATCAGTGAGCCATTCATTAGAAAAATTTTTATTTTTTAAACCGACAGGAATATAGTTGTGTCTCTTTACTGCGTCTAAATAATTATGATCTAAACACATACAATATATTTTTAAATTATGCATATTTTGCAGTATATTCTTTTAAGGAAATATTCTTTTTATCTTTTCTTGAGAGAATAGGACTCTTAATTGGCCATTTTATTCTTATATCTTTGTCATTCCAAATAATTCCAACTTCGTGTTTTTTGGACCTATAGTTAGTACAATGGTAGCTTATGATATTCTCTTTTTTTAATCCTATAAAACCATGGGCAAATCCTGGAGGTATATAAACAGAGATACCATTTTTATCAGATAGTTTTATAGAAAAATATTTTCCAAAACTCTTTGAATTTTTTCTTAGGTCAACACTCACGTCTAGTATCTCTCCTTTTAAAACAGTCAAATATTTACCTTGAGACTTTTTTGTTTGCAAGTGCATACCTCTAAGAACATTTTTTTTCGAAGAGGAAACACAAGTAAAAATAAATTTTTTATTCTTTAAAAACTTTTTTTTAAATATTTCTCTAAAACTTCCTCTTTGATCATTGTGAACAGGTGAGGAGATAACTTTTAGATCTTTAAAATTTGTTGATTTAATTTTCATAATTTAAGAGGAGTTGTTATTGTAAGAAAAAGTTAGATCTAAAAAATTTATAAAAGTAAAATCACTCGAAAAATTTTTGAAATTTAAAAATTTAATCAAATTGTTTTTATTTTGTGAAATGAGGGAATAATTATTTTCATTCATAAATGATATGAAATTTTTATAATGAAATAAGTAAGCATAATTTATTGTCGGATGGATATTTACTTGTTTTAGCACTATATCATTTTCGTTGTTGTTAGAAATATAGAATGGAGTGTGAGAAAGAACGATATTTTTGGTTTTATTTTGAATAAACTTGTTGAGTATTTGCTTGTAATTATCTACGTAATGTAAAGAGCTTCCAAAAAACACAAAATCTAGAGGTTCTTTTCCTAAGGATATGTCATGAGATATTTTTATATTGTTTAATTTATTTTCATTTACTAATGTTGATATGACTTCATTATATTGGGGTAAGTCGTGATAAATATACTGCCAATTATTTATATATCTATTTAGATAAATGAAATTATCTATATTATTTGCTCCAAAATCAAAAAAACTAAAATTTTTATTTGTTTTTGAATACAAAGTTAGAATTTCAAGAAGATATAAACAAGTAGAAAAAGGTCGATAAAATTTATTTTCTTTATTTTTGATTATTTTTAATTGTAAATTTTTATCTAAAGTTGTTGGGTGATTATTTTTTGGTAAAGATTTTAAATTAGTTTCAACAAAAAATATTTTAAAAATTTTGAAAAGTTTTCTGCTTAGAAAATTTGGCAACTTATCAAAAAAATTCGATTTGTAGAAATTATTTAGAATTTTATACATTAATTATATCAGTTTTTTTAAATAATTTGCGTAATCACAATTTCCATAAAATTTTATAGCATCTAGAATATTTTTTTTACCAATCCATTTATTTTTAAAAGCTATTTCTTCAATACAAGCTATTTTTAACCCCTGCCTATTTTCAATTACTGCTATATAATTAGAAGCATTATAGTAGTCTTGAATATTGCCTGTATCTAGCCAAGTTCCTCCTCTTCCTATTAATTCAGCTTTCAAATTATTAGATTTTTTATATTTTTTTAGTAGATCAACTATTTCTAGCTCTTTCCTTTTGGACGGTTTTAGAGTTTTGCTAAACTTGATTACTTTATTATCAAAAAAATATAACCCTGTGACAGCAAGGTTTGAAGAGGTTTTCTTTGGTTTTTCTATTAATTTGATTACTTTGTTTTTTTTATTAATTGTAGCTACTCCATACAAATTAGGATTTTTTACAGGATGCAAAAAAACTTTAGCTCCATTTTTAATAGATATATTTTTTTTTAAAGTTTTTGTTAAACTTTGGCCATAAAAAAAATTATCACCTAATATTAAAGCTACATTATCTTTTCCAATAAATTTTTCACCTATGATAAATGCTTCTGGTAAACCATTTGGTTTAAATTGTTCTTTATATTGAATCTTAATACCTAAATTATTATTTTCAGGTAGAATTTTTCTAAATTGTGCTAGCTGACCTTTATTAACTATAATTAAAACATTCTTTATTCCAGCTAGCATCAATACCGAAAGTGGGTAAAAAATTAGCGGCTTGTCGTAAAGAGGTAGTAATTGTTTATTCACAGACTTCGTTAAAGGACTCATTCTGCTACCTGTTCCGCCTGCCAAAATTATACCTTTATTTATCATAACTTTAAGCCCAATCTTTTTTCGTACATATTTTTAGAAATATCTTTTAAAAATATTTTATTATTTGCATACCATTTTATTGTTTCAGTAAGACCATAGTCTAATTTAATTTTAGCTTTCCATTTTAACTTTTTAAAAATTTTCTTACTATTTAATGCATATCTAAAATCATGACCTGGTCTATCTTTTACAAAATTTATTTTTGTTTTGGTGCCTATTTTTATTTTCAATTTTTTACTTATTTTTAATAGTTTTTTTATTAGATCTATATTTTTTAAATTTATTCCTGATCCAACATTATAACTTTCACCTGATTTACCTTTTAAATAAAGCATGAATAAGGCTTGGCAGTGATCCTCCACGTGTATCCATTCTCTGGAATTTTGGCCTTTAGCATAAATTGGCAAAGGTTTGTTATTGAATATATTAGATATCATTTTAGGTAATAATTTTTCAGGAAATTGGTATGGGCCATAATTATTACAGCAATTAGAAATAACTGCATTGATATTGTACGTTCTTATATAAGATTTTACCAAATGATCTGCACTAGCTTTTGTAGCCGAGTAAGGAGAGCTTGGTTCGTAATTTGAATCTTCATTTGATCTTTTATTTTTTTTTATATCTCCATAAACTTCATCGGTAGATATATGTATTAGCTTTGTGTGAATTCTATTTTTTTTCACAAATCTAATTGCTTCAAGAAGATTAAAAGTTCCTTGTATATTTGTGTTTATAAAATTTATAGGACCGTCAATTGACCTATCAACATGAGTTTCAGCTGCTAGATTAAAAATTGCATTAGGTTTGTGCCTTTTAATAATCTTAATTAATTTATTTTTATTGTTAATATCGAGTTTATAAAATTTATAAAATTTTTCATTTTTATCTTGATGAGCATTTTTATTAGATGAATATGTTAATTTATCAATGTTAATGACAAAATATTTTTTTTTAATTAAAAAGTTAACTAAATTACTACCAATAAAACCAGATCCCCCGGTAACTATGATTTTTTTCATATTTTATTTTAAAAGAATTATATGCTTAAATGTTGTAAATTAGTAAAAGAATTATCTTGTAAAATCAAATATTATTATTAAATGGAAATAAAAGACATCAGTGTAGTAATTACGACTTATAAAAGTGAAAATAAACTTTATACATGCCTAAACTCTTTGCCAAAATCTATCAAAATTATAGTTGTAGAAAATTCTAACGATGTAAAATTTAAACAAAAGCTGAATATAAAGTATCCTCATATTGAATGTATTTTAACAGGTGAAAATAAGGGGTACTCGGCAGGAAACAATATTGGCTTGTCACATGTTAATTCAAAATATTCTCTAGTCCTTAATCCAGATACGATTGTAGAAAAAAATGCATTTAATAATTTTCTTAAAACTGCACAGGAATATCCTGATTTTTGGTTAATTGGCCCCTCAAATGATCAATCATATGAACCATCAACAAATGATAAAAAAGTTTTTGAGATAGAAAATTTAAAAGGGTTTGCAATATTTCTTAATATGAAAAAATTTAAAAAAAGTTTTTTTGATGAAAACTATTTTTTATATTTTGAAGAAATTGATCTATGTAAAAAAGTAAAAATGAACAATGGTAAAATATATTTAGATAAGGGTATTACAATTTATCATGAAGGGAGTAGTTCAGTAGACAAAAAATATAAAGATGAGCTAGAAAAAAATAGAAATTGGCATTGGATGTGGTCAACATTCTATTTTCATAAAAAATATAAAGGATTTTTTTTAGCATTAATTATTATTTTTCCAAAACTATTTTCATCTTTAATTAAAACTGTTTTTTTTCAACTAGTATTCAATAAAAAGAAAAAAGATATTTACTTAAATAGATTAAGTGGTATTAGTAATTCAATTTTAGGAAATAAATCTTGGCGTAGACCAAATATAGATTAATTAAGAATATAGCGTATAACTGATGAAAATGACTTCAAAAAAAATTGTGATAACAGGTGGGGCAGGTTTTGTTGGAACAAATTTAATTAAACTTTTACTTAAAAAAACTAAATATTATATTTTAAGTATAGATAATTACTCATCAGGAAAAAAATCTAATCACATAAAAAATTCTAGAGTAAAATATATTAATGGTGAAACAGCAAATATTTCAAAGATTTTAAAAAATTCAAAAAACATAAAAAGTATTTTTCATTTCGGAGAATTTGCACGGATTTATCAAAGCTTTTCACACATGAGCGAATGTATAACGTCTAATTCAATTGGTTCTAATGCAGTTTTTAATTATTGTTTAAGAAATAAGATAAAATTAGTTTATTCAGCTACATCAGCTTCACTTGGGAACAAAGGTGACGATAAAAATCTTTCACCATATGCTTTCACAAAAGCAAAAAATTTAGAATTATTAGAAAACTTAAAAAAATGGTTTAAGTTTAGGTATGAAGTTATATATTTTTATAATGTATACGGTCCCCATCAAATTTCTAAAGGAAAAATGTCAACTGTTATCGGCATTTTTGAAGATCACTATCAAAAACAAAAACCTTTACCAGTAGTCAGACCTGGAACTCAATCAAGAAGATTTACTCACATCTTTGATACAGTAGATGTTTGTTATTTTGCTTGGAAAAAAAATTTGTGTAGACATTATAGTATTTCAAATAAAAAAACTTATTCAATTAATCAAGTTGCAAAACTTTTTAAATCAAAAATAAAGTATTTACCAAAAAGGCCAGGTGAAAGATACGCATCTGCTCTGATAAATAAAAATTTATCAAACAAGGTTTACAAAAAATTTGGAAAGATTAATTTAAAAAAATATATTCAGAATTTTATTAAAAATAATTAGTGGCCTGGAAACTCTATTAAACTTTCCGTTTTATACCCCTTCTTTTTCAAAAGATCATTTCCTGGTAAATCAAATAAATTTATCACAAAAATAAAACCTGCAACTTTACCTCCAGAAATTTCAATTAATTTAGCTGCGGCTTCAGCGGTTCCACCGGTAGCTATTAGATCGTCAATTATTAAAACCTTTTCTCCCTTAGCAATCGAGTCTTTATGCACTTCTATTGTTGCATCTCCATATTCAAGTTTAAAATCTACAGAATGAGTCTCTGCTGGAAGTTTATTTTTTTTTCTTAATAATATAAAAGGTTTTTTAAGCACATAAGATACTGTCGAAGCAAAAATAAATCCTCTAGACTCTATAGCTGACACTTTGTCAAAGTCTAATTTTTTAGATATCTCAATAATCTTATCATTAGTATATTTAAAAGCTGCAGCATCTTTTATTAAAGTGGTTATATCTCTAAATAGAATGCCTTTTTTAGGGTAATCTGGAATAGATCTTATGTGTTTTTTTAAATCCATATTAAGCTTCAAGTTCTAACAAAAAACCATTAATAATTAAATAATGAAAAAAAGAAAACTAGGGATAATTGGTGGTAGCGGTCTTTATAAAATGGAAGGCTTCGAAAAAACTAGATGGAAAAAGATTAACACACCATGGGGAAAACCCTCAGATGAAATTTTATTAGCTAAATTAGGCAAGGAAGAAATCTGTTTTATTCCTAGGCATTCTAGAGGCCACAAAATCAACCCAACTAATATAAATTTTAGGGCAAATATAGATGCGATGAAACAATTAGGTGTTACAGATATAATTTCAGTTTCCGCTGTAGGATCTTTAAAAAAAAATTTAGAACCAGGAAAATTTGTAATTGTTGACCAATTTATAGATCGAACTTTTGCAAGAGCTAAGACATTTTTTGATCAGGAAATAGTTGCTCATGTTTCTATGGCTAAACCAACTAGTCCTGGCCTATCTAACTGTTGTGAAGCGGTACTAAAAAAATTAAATATAAAAAATCAAAAAGGAGGAACATATGTAGTTATGGAAGGGCCTCAATTTTCAACTCTAGCAGAGTCAAACTTATATAGATCGTGGAATGCAGATATAATTGGTATGACTAATATGCCTGAAGCCAAATTAGCAAGAGAAGCAGAGATAAGATATTGCACTATTGCAATGGTTACTGATTATGATTGCTGGCATCAAGATCATGAGGAAGTTGATGTTTCAATGGTAATTCAAACTTTACAAAAAAATGCTTCAAATGCACAAAATATGGTCAAAGAACTGATAAAAACTTACAAAGATTATTCCATAAAAAATGATCCAGCGAATAACTGTCTAGATGTAGCGATCATAACTGATCCAAAGTTGAGAACCAAAAAAACGATTAAAAAGCTTAAAAATATCGCCGGAAGAGTTTTAGGTAAATAAAATATGCCTACTTATACAGTCAAATTCTCTAATTTTAACTTATCTTCTAAACAAAAGAAAAAAATTGCAAAAGGAATTACTAAAGTCCATAGCCAAACTACTGGAGCAAATAATTATTTTGCACAAGTGATATTTCAAAAAAATAACAAAGGATCTCATTTCATGGGAGGTAAAGAGGTGAAAAGTAAAGAAATATTTTTGAATGGCAAAATTAGAAGTGGGCGAAGTTCAACTGTCAAAAAAAAATTAATTAATGGACTTAAAATGACTTTATTGAAAAATTTGTCAATAAATAAAGATAATATTTGGGTATATTTGGAAGATTTAATTCCAGAGCAAATGATCGAGTATGGAGAAACTTTACCAAAGTCTGGAGAGGAAAAGAAATGGTTTACCTCTTTACCTGCTAGTCTAAGAAAAAAGTTAAAAAAAATTGATAATTAAAAATAAATGTAAAAATGAAAATAGAAGGCAAAAATTACCGTACAATTTGGTTCGAGAATAATTTTGTAAAAGTAATTGATCAAACAAAACTTCCACATCAATTTGTTATTAAAGATTTAAAAACAGTAAAAGATGCAGTTAATGCAATTAAAACAATGCAAGTTAGAGGAGCTCCATTAATAGGTGCAACCGCAGCCTATGGACTAGTTCTATCAATAATTGAAAAAAATGATTTATCTTTTTTAAAAAAATCAAGTGAGGAATTAATTGCGTCAAGGCCTACGGCAATAAATCTAAAATGGGCTGTAAATAGAATAATGAAAAAATTGTCAGGTGTTAATGATAAAGATATTTTAAAAATAGCCCTAGATGAAGCTAAAGCTATCACTGAGGAAGATGTAGAGTTTTGTAAAAATATAGGTATTAATGGGCTAAAAATTATTGAAGAAATATCCAAAAAGAAAAAAGACGTAGTAAATATTTTAACCCATTGCAATGCAGGATGGTTAGCAACAATAGATTGGGGTACAGCAACTTCACCAATTTACCACGCTTATCAAAAAGGAATTAAGGTTCATGTTTGGGTAGATGAAACAAGACCGAGAAATCAAGGCGCTAATTTAACTTCTTACGAACTTAACGAAGAAAAAATCCCTAATACTATTATTACAGATAATACTGGGGGAATTTTAATGCAAAGAGGGAAAATTGATATGTGTATTGTAGGAACTGATAGAACTTTATCTAATGGAGATGTCTGTAATAAAATAGGAACTTACTTAAAAGCATTATCCGCAAAAGATAATAATGTTCCTTTCTATGTAGCATTACCAAGCTCTACAATCGATTGGGAAATTAAAGACCACAAAAAAATACCTATAGAGGAGAGAAATCCTGAAGAACTATCGCACGTAGAAGGAGTTGATGAAAATAATAATATTAAAAGAATAAGAATTTACCCACAAAAAAGTAAGTCACTAAACTTAGCCTTTGATGTTACACCTGCTAAACTAGTTACTGGTTTAATAACAGAGAAGGGTGTTTGTGAAGCTTCAGAAAAAGGACTGAAAGGTTTATTTAAGTGAGTAAATTAAAAGCTGAAGTAATAAAATATTCTAAGAAATTAAATATAACTAATTTATCCGCAC
>MDTB01130606.1_pt1 | contig 14450 bp, 10 predicted proteins | sample 811161 | NCBI WGS metagenome assembly MDTB01 (sample SAMN05326650, study PRJNA326480) | marine metagenome | isolation source: seawater | place: Mediterranean Sea | collected 2009
CAACCCTTGACTCATGCTAAATATGCTAGTAGAACGTTGAAGAAAGGAGTTAGATATGCTCCTCCGCCTGCTTCTTTGGATCCTCGTGAACTTGACAGGTCTAAACTTGATGAAATTCTTGAAGAGAGCGATAGTGACATCATCAGGACTGTCGCCTCAAGACTGAATGTGGGTCGTGTCTATGGAGCGGCTGTTTGTTCGAAGGCGGGCCTGTCGGAAGATCTTTCTGCCTCTTCGCTGGATGATTTACAACGGAGCTCACTTCTAGTCTCTATTGAGTCTATGATGCATGAGCTTGAGGAAGGAGACAGGTCTATTCTATGGGTCGGCGACGCCGATAGCGTAGAGAAGTGGAAATCCTCCCAGGAGGGAGTCGAGAGTGAAAGTCCTAGCGGAGCAGTACTTATCTCCCCCATATGGTTGAAAAATATGGATGGGCATCCGTATATCGAGATGAGCTCTCTCTCAGAAGCTCTAGACACAGTCTTTGGAGATCATGACTCTGCGGGATTCATCAGGAGGGAAGAAGAAAAGCTAATTGGGGAGGGATCTACCCAAAAACAGTCACAAGCCAAGCTAGAGAGAAGGGCTGAACAGCAGAAGAAGGCGATAGAAGGCTTCATCCAGAAGGCATCAATTTCGCAGGAGCTAGGAAAATCTATTCAGGAAAACTGGGATCATGTAAACTCAATTATTACTCAATTTAATCAGGCCGTATCGAGGACAAGCTGGAAGGAGGTAATCGAAATATCTCAGGGTGTTGATTGGATAGGAAGAATTGATCCTAGGAAAAGGACGATACTCGCCTATCTGCCTGATGAAGAGGGAGGACCGGGGACTAGTGTGACTCTGGAAGTGGATAAGACGGTTCATCAGAATGCACAGCGATATTTCGAGACTGGAAGAACTCAGAAGGACAAGGCATCCGGTGCTGAAATCGCACTAAAGAGGACGGTCGAGGCTCAGAAAAAGGAAGAGAAGAAGGCAGCTAAGAATTTGGCTGGAGGGAAGCTAAGGGCAATCAAAAGAAGTAGAAGATTTTGGTTCGAGAAATACAGATGGGGAATTCTTTCAGACGGTCGGATTATTGTCGGAGGTAGAGATGCCAAAGGAAATGACTCAGTGGTAAAGAAGCACTTGGGGTCCAAGGATATGTATCTTCACGCAGACTTACATGGTGCTCCTTCTTGTGTGCTTAAGCTCAATGAGGGGATTGAATTCAGGTCGGCTACTGAAAATATCCCTGATGGAGTTTGCTCACTACAAATATCACAGAATATGGACGGCCCGGAAGATGCCCGGGAGCTTCCTGATTCTATACTCAAGGAAGCTTCTCAAATCGCTGTTTGCTGGTCTAGAGCGTGGGGGAGCGGAGGAGCCGCAGCTACTGCATTTTATGTGAGGCCGAGTCAAGTCTCGAAGAAGACGGAGAGTGGGGAGTCCCTTGGCAGGGGCGCCTTCGTTGTCAGGGGCCAGAGACATTGGTACAGGGATTTGCCTCTAGAGCTAGGAATAGGAATGGGGGTGGTAAATGGAGTCCCCCTTCCAGTGATAGGTACGGTTGAAGCTATTTCGAATTATTTCGGGAGATGGGCCAGAGTTATTCCGGGTAGGGATAAGAAAGAAAATTTAGCTAATTCGATTTCAAAAGCCACTGGCCTATCTCAAGACGATGTTCTATCGGTACTCCCTCCGGGGAATTGCTCGATCGAGGATCACGGCCTCCTTAGAAAGGGCTAGGAAGAATTTTGGTTGTTCCATTCCGGCTTAGTTACAGCGTAAAGATTGGCATCAAGGAATCTATCATAGAGCCACTCTCTGTCCTTAGTTACCCCCTCGAGGCGCATACCCAGCTTCTCGGCAACTCTACAACTGGCTATATTCTCTATGGTTGCTTCGAGAACGAATCGATGCAGATTGAGATCATTGAAACAGTGACCTATGAGTCTGGAGCAACAACGAGTTGCTATTCCTTTTCCAGCATACTCCTCGGAAACCCAATATCCCACGGCACAACCCTTGTTTTCGTAATCTATAGAATTCAGTCCAATTGTACCAATTATAACCCCCTCAAATATGATTGAATACATTATGCCCTTGTATAGTTCATAGTCCGAAATACAGTTAGAAATATAGGAAATCTGCTCATCTATATTATTCACCTCATCTAACCAAGGGAGTGTTTTTCTCAGATAGATTCTGTTTTCTTCTACTAATTTGAAAATTTCCATAGCATCAGACAGGGATAATATCGAAAGGCTCAGTTGAGTATCTACTACAAGCAGGGAGCTAGGCCTGGTGAGGGCGTTTCCTTGATCGTTTTTCTCTTCGGCCACATATTCCTGCTAGTATGGGTAGATTTAGAAGATTCTATGGTAAATTATCCTCCTGTGTAGCGACAATACTTCAAGCAGGGACGTTTAGCAGAAAGCATGACTGGAGTCGGGAACCGAAATTGGACTTACTCAGAGTACCTCAATCTTAGGGAGCTTCTTGAGCTTCAGGGAGAGGACCGCGGCATAAGCTCTGACGAGATGCATTTCATCATCGTGCATCAGACTTTCGAGCTTTGGTTCAAGCAAATTATCAGAGAGCTTACTGACGTAAGAGATATTCTCAGCCAAATCCCAGTTCCTGAGGACCAGATTCCGGTGGCGGTTGATCATCTGGGAAGAACTACCGAGATTTTCAGGCTAATGGCCAGTCAGTGGACAGTACTAGAAACATTGACCCCACAGGGATTTTTATCATTCAGAGATGGCTTGGGCACCGCATCTGGATTTGAGTCATATCAGATGAGGGAGTTTGAAATCCTCTTGGGGCTGGATAATTCCGAGAGATTTGGAGCTATTGATCCCTTAGATTCGTTCAGGAAGATGGTAGACAACGGGCAGGCCAAAAAGGAAATTATTGAGCGTCTAGAGAGTGTGATGGCTATGCCGAGCTTGGTTGAATCACTCATGAACTGGATAGAAAGAACACCCATTATGGGCTCGCTATATGGCTCCGAAGGTGATGAATTAGCAGTTTCCGTTTACATTAATTCTCATCTCGAAGCTCACCGAGAAATATGTGATTTGGCCTCAAGGTCATCTGAGATGATGGCTGCAAGGATGGACGCAGCCCACGAGGGGGCCGTCTCATTTCTGAAACCCGAAGGTAAAATCAGCAGATCCAGAGCAGGTCTTCTGTTTATCGAATCATACCGAGAATTACCACTATTAACTTGGCCGAGAAAGCTAGTAGATGCAATTGTCGAGCTCGAAGAATCCATGGTTAAGTGGCGTCACTCCCATGCGAGAATGGTCGAGAGGATAATGGGCAGAAGAATAGGAACTGGGGGGACAAGTGGGGTAGACTATCTAGATGCTACATCTCGATATAGGGTGTTCAAAGACCTCTGGTCTGTGAGAACAATTCTACTGAAGCCGGAATCAAGGCCAGATTTAACCAACCCAGATTTCTATGGTTATAATTCTTCTAAATGATGCATTCGCTTGTACAATCAATCGGACCTTTGAAGTCCAATAGTGCAGTGGCACATCTATGCCAGATGCAGTCATATGCGGTTATGCGAGAACACCCTTCGGTAAGTTCCGGGGGGCTCTTTCTGCATACAGTGCCGTCGAATTGGGAGTCATGGCAGTCAGCGAGCTTCTAACAAGAACTGGAATCGATGCTGAAAGTGGTTTGATAGACCAGGTTTACTTTGGCCAGGTCCTACAGGCAGGCTCCGGGCAGGCTCCGGCTAGACAAGTTGCATTGGGAGCAGGGTTGCCGGTTACAACTCCCTGTACTACTATCAACAAAGTATGCGGATCTAGCCTAAAGGCTGTGATGATTGGCGCAACGGAGATCAGAGCTGGGATTTCCGATATTGTGGTCGCTGGGGGAATGGAATCGATGACAAATGCCCCCAGATTTGTTCGTAATGCGAGAAGAGGAAATAGTGTGCCCTTCGAATCATTGGTATCGATACTCTCTCATGACGGACTGGTAGACTCATACTCTGGAGAGCTTATGGGCAATACGGGTGAGACCTGTGCTAGAGAATTCGAAATTTCAAGGAGGGAGTCAGACTCATATTCTCTCCGTTCCCATCGATTAAGCTCCGAAGCATGGGAAAATGGATTTATGGATGTAGAGTGCCTGAAAATGAAAGACCTATCGAAGGACGAAGGGATAAGACATGATGCAGATATGAAGAATTTGGAATCTTTGAAACCTGTTTTCGACGAAGAGGGACAAGTTACCGCAGGCAATGCTAGTCAGATTTCCGATGGTGCATCAGCAGTTTTAGTGATGTCCGAGACTGTGGCCAAGAGGATGGGCTTACCTATTTTAGCTAGAATTGTAGACTACTCGACCTCAGGGGTTGAGCCAGCAAGAGTGATGTCAGCCCCGATCCCTGCTGTAGAGAAGTTACTTCATAGGAATGGCCTAGAGGCTGGAGATATTGATCTATACGAACATAATGAGGCCTTTGCTTCGGCTTCATGCTCAATCAAGAAATATTTCCAGATTCCAGACGATCGGTTCAATGTACATGGGGGGGCTATTTCTATCGGCCATCCTTTGGGAGCTACGGGCACTAGGTGTTTGATGACTCTAGTCAATGCCATGAAGAGAGGAGGACATAAGACTGGTATCGTTACAATCTGCTTAGGCGGAGGCAATGCAGTAGCAATGTTGGTGGATTCTAATTAGGCCTTTGTGACGATTATCTGCTAATATCATAGTCACAGCCCTTATGTGGGAGTCGCGGGTCGGTTGCCTGATGGTTAAGCCTGTTAGACACCACACAAGATTTGAAAAGGCGCGAATAATAGGTGCAAGAGCGCTTCAGATTAGCATGGGTGCACCCTTGTATGTCACAGAAGACGAGCTTAGAGAAAAGTTCAGTGATGAGCTAGTACAACTTTACGGTGTCGATGAAGCCAAGGAGAGGGTTGTTCTGGATCCCATGAAAATTGCTACACTTGAATACGAGCAAGAACGCATACCTATAGATGTGGACCCTCACCTTGATGAACAGTGAAATTCCGAAGGGTGATCATCTGACCTTACCAGTAAGTCCTAGGAGGGCTACTGAGGTTCTGGTAGTTTTGACAATCATGGTAATTGCCATGGGAGGAATGATCCGAATATATGATGCTGGAGAATCATGTCCAGACTGGCCTACATGCTTCGGAACCTTTGGTTTTGATATCTCGGAGGAGGAACAAGGAGAATGGTGGGATGAAAATCCTGATGAGGCTGATTCAAGGGGTTCTGGACACAGGTATACTTCTTTCGAGATTTTCACTGAATGGTTCCATAGGTTACTAGCTGGAGCATTGGTAGGGCCCTTGGTGATTGTAAATTGGTTCCTGGTTAGAAAGGAGATTTGGAACTCTCCTAAAGTCAGAGGGATCTCTTCTTTGACACTGGCACTTATCCTATGGCAGGGGGCCATAGGGTGGCTGACTGTAAAATTTGATAATGAAAACTGGAGCGTGGCAATCCATCTCGGATCAGCACTGGCATTCCTGATTTCACTTATTTGGCTCTGGATAGAAATTCGCAGAGATGAGGAAGATCTACCCCCCTGGATTAACTTTGATCCATTAGTTGGTATGAGATGGAGGAAATGGATTGGAATTCTTTCTGTTTCGACACTGATCACCCTATTTTCGGGAGTATACGTTTCCACTACCCCCGGAGCCAATTATGGCTGTGGAGTTGGCGGAATGTTAGAATCATGGCCACTGTGTAATGGCCAATTAATTCAGGATGTAGATGACTGGGAATTACAATCACAAATAGTCCATAGATGGTTGGTCGGCCTAGTAGGCGTGATGATGGCAGTATCCTCCTACAAGATTTGGAAGGAATGTGAGCATGGCCAGAGTGGAGTCGTTCTGAGAAATTGGATATGGGCCTCTACTGCGACTTATTTTGGAAACGGTTTGCTCGGAGCGTCATACGTCCTCTCATGGGACTCTGGAAGCTTTTCTGAATATCTATCTCTAGCGCACCTAATGGTTGCAACGGTATCATTTACTATCTTAGCAACCGCTTGGTTGGGAGTTACCATTATTGCCTCCTCCGGACGGGCCAAGATTATTATCCGCCCCTAGGTGAATGGATGAACGGAAGATTGGCCAGTTACTTCGCGCTGACTAAGCCGGGCGTGGTCATCCTACTGCAGATAACCGGGATTTGTGCGGTGATAGCTCATGATCTGCTTGAGGCTAGTGGGCTATCTGGCAATACTGCAAGAACAATCTCTGTGGTACTAGTTGGGGGATACCTCACTGCCGGAGGTGCGAATTCAATCAACATGTGGTATGACAGAGATATAGACCCCTTGATGTCGAGAACTTCCGGTAGGCCCATACCTGCCGGTGAAATACAGCCTCTATCTGCTCTCGTATTTGGAATCGCGATGTCTTTGCTAGGGACTTTGTGGCTGTACGTAATGGCTAATCCAGTTGCTGCTTTTTGGGCTTGTTTTAGTGTGCTGTTCTATGTCTTCGTATACAGTATATGGTTGAAGAGAACGAGTCCTCAGAATATTGTAATTGGAGGTATCGCGGGTTCGACGCCCCCCCTTGTTGGATGGTCTGCTTCAGAGCAATCCTTGGATATATCAACAGATTCACTTCAGTCAATGTTAGAATCAGTTACTGATATTGGGAGTATGATGCCTTGGCTGATGTTCTTTGTTATATTCTTGTGGACTCCCCCGCACTTCTGGGCTTTGGCACTTTACAAATCAAAGGAATATGGGAAAGTTGGAGTTCCGATGATGCCCAATGTCAAAGGTAAATCTCGGACCATGCTAGAAATGAAAATATATGCAGTCGCATTGATGGTAGTTTCTTTCTATACTCCAATTGCCAATGGCCATCTTGATGATAGTTCCACGATATTTCACATGCTAAGATGGAGTTGTATTTTCCTGAGTGCATGGTATGCATCGACGGTGTGGAGAATAGATATCCACGAGGGATTGGATGAGAAAGGAAGGATGCCCACAGCTTCAAGATCGTTCTTCTTCTCCCTGTATTATCTGGCTATGTACTTCCTTTTGTTAGTGACTTCTAGCTGGAATCTACAAGTCTCATTTATCGGAGTGATAATATGCATTGGGATTATCTTCCGTCTCGAGAGCGATGCTAAGAGTAAGGAAAGGGCCGGAGGATCATAGACCTCAAGTCCCCGATGGATTCAAGCACTTGATAGTTAGTTGCAAAGCGTAATTAGGAGGTGAGGCGATGGATGAGAAGGGCCTGATATTTGACTGGAATGCTATCGATTATGAGATTACAAGGGAGCCTGATAATCATCCGCATGAGCTCTGGTTTGATGATGAGACACTCAGAGATGGGCTACAGAGTCCTAGTGCAATAAATCCTACCATCGAACAAAAATTAGAGCTTATCGATTTCATGGAGAAACTTGGTATCCAGAAAGTGGATTTAGGATTACCGGGTGCAGGCCCTCAACATGTGGGACACATAGACTCAATGCTTGGTCACATTAGAGATAGGGGGTACTCACTTCGTCCTGGTTGTGCAGTGAGGACCTTAGTATCCGATATCGAGCCCTTGGTAGAACTACAATCGAAACACGAGATCCAGATACAAGCTAGTGCGTTCCTTGGAACTAGTCCAATCAGACAGTATGCAGAAGGGTGGACAATGGATAGGATAATGTCAACTGCTGAATCTGCAGTAAATTTCGCAGTCGGCAATGATATTCCAGTAATGTTTGTTACTGAAGATACCACTAGGAGTAATCCTGAGGATATCAAGAAGGTATACTCTCGTGCTATGGAATTGGGAGCGAGTAGAATTTGTGTTTGCGACACATGTGGGCATGTTACTCCAAATGGAGTAAAGAAGTTACTAGGATTCATTCAAGATGAGGTCATACCCGACTCTGGCTTCAAAAGAAGAGAGATCGAGGTGAACTGGCATGGGCATCAGGATAGGGGATTAGGCGTCGCGAATAATCTTGCAGCTTACGAGGCGGGAGCAGATGTGATTCACGGTACAGCATTGGGAGTAGGCGAGAGATCGGGCAATGCGCCAATAGATCAAACCCTAGTGAATCTTAGCCTGATGGGCGTGATAAACAATGACCTGAGGTCTCTGAGTGATTACATGAAAAAGGCTCACCAATATGTAGGAGTGGCACTTCCTAGAAATTATCCAGTTTTCGGCGAGGATGCTTTCGAAACGGGGACAGGGGTTCATGCAAGTGCAGTCATTAAGGCTATGAACAAGGGAGATGACTGGCTTGCGGATAGAGTCTACTCAGGAGTACCAGCTGGAGATTACGGATTAAACCAGGTTATCCGTATAGGCCACATGAGTGGTAGATCGAATATCACATGGTGGCTCAGTCAGAATAATTACCCCGTAGACGATGAAATTATTCAGTACTTATTTGAGGTCGCTAAGTCCCAGAGAAGACTAATGACAGATAGTGAAATTCATTCAGAAATCTCTAAATTCAACAAAGAGAGATGAGTTATTTTTCTAACACCAATTACGAACGGCTATATGTCCTAGTAGGGCGAGAAGATTCATGCGGTACGCAATAACGATGGTGCTAATCATTGTCATGCTGCCATTATCGGGCATTGTATCGGCAGAAAACAAGACCGTAGGAAATGATGACTTCCAGACTAATTCTGTTCTAGAAAGCTATTCCGCGCCAGTCAGGCTTGCATTTGACAGGGTGAGTAACCTAGATTCGTACACGACTGAAGAGCTATATCATTCTAGAGATTGGTTGGTGGTCACTAGCATTCCTATCGCGGAGCATGCTATCACTCATTCAAAACCCATCTCCAGCAAAGAAACCGGAATATTGCCAGGTTCATTTGTGTGGGAGATGGAAGGTGGCTTGAAGCCAATAGACAGGCTTTCAGAGTCTCTGACGATTGGTGAGATTGAATCTTTCTCCCCTCTGGTCGATAGAGTTCATCATGAAAGATATCTACCGAACGATCCTGAGCTAAGCTCTCAATGGCATCTGGACAACTACGGCCAGACAGGTGGAGTATCCGGTGAAGACGCTAACCTTACAGGCGCATGGAATTCCTACAATGGATCTGGAGTAGTAATCAGCATCGTTGACGATGGCCTTGATATCTCGCACCCAGACATCTCCCCTAACTATGACCAATCAGCATCTTACGATTGGTGTAATGACGACTCAGATCCAACCCCCCTAAGTTATGACGGTCATGGAACAGCGGCGGCAGGGGTTGCGGCCGCCGTAGGAAACAATTCTCTGTACGTCTCAGGGGCTGCTTTCGGAGCCAGTGTTGCCGGATCCAATCTCATTTCCTGCTCCACATCTGACTACTTAGAATCCCAAGCTTTGAGCTATGAAAATGACTACGTGGATATCTACTCCAACTCATGGGGCCCCACTGATGATGGACAGAGACTTGCTGCTCCCGGACCATTGATGGTCGCTGCCTTTGAGAATGATGTGTATCAAGGAAGAGATGGATTAGGAAATATAATCACATGGGCCGCCGGAAACGGTCTTGGATCTTATGACAACTCCAACTACGATGGTTACGCGAATAGCAGATTTACCATTGCAGTAACAGCAATAACACATCTTGGGCAACAATCCTCCTATGCTGAGCCAGGCGCAAATATCCTAGTTGCGGCTCATTCCAATGGAGATGGCGAGAGCATAACTACTACCGATATCGTCGGCTCTGGAGGGTACAATTCCTCCGGCAATGTCACCGATACCTTCGGAGGGACATCCAGTGCAACTCCTCTGGCCTCTGGAGTTATTGCACTGATGCTAGAAGCTAACCAGAACCTAACCTGGAGAGATGTCCAGCACATCCTAGTCAACAGTGCAAGAATGAATAATCAAAGTGATCCTTCGTGGGAGGTAAATGGGGCGGGGCACGACGTCTCTCACAAGTATGGTTTTGGAGCAGTTGATGCAGGAGCGGCTGTCTCAATGGCTTCATCATGGACCAATGTGGATGAAGAAGTGAATCTAAGCATCGGTCCAATGATAGAGAACTTCCAGATTGATGATGGGAACTCATCTTGGAGTGAGTTTAACACTTCCACGACGACGGACATAACAATAGAAAGTGTTGACGTAGTTGTGGATATCTCTCATAATTATCGGGGAAATCTGGAGATAGTGCTCGTCTCTCCATCCGGGAAGGAGTCATGGCTCGCTGAAGAGAGGAATGACAATGGTAATGACTATGATAACTGGACATTCAACTCTGTTCATCATTGGGACGAGTCGTCCTTAGGGGATTGGCAACTGAAAGTCAGAGATGTTAATTCTGGTCAAAGTGGGACATTGAACCATTGGTCGATGATATTTCATGGCACTGATGCGGATCTTGATCATGATGATGATGGACTGGAGGATGTCAATGAGACTGAGATATGGGGGACGGACCCCTATGATCCAGATACAGACGACGATGGGCTGAATGACTACGAGGAAGTAATGAATTACGGTACCAACCCGCTATCATCTGATTCAGACCTAGATGGAATAGGGGACCTCGAGGAAATAACCGTCTTCAGTACCAATCCTCTTGACAGTGATACTGACGATGATGGCTTGACAGATGGTGCGGAAATCAACTTCTGGGGAAGTGACCCGCTTGCATTTGACCCAGACAATGACGGAGATTTGTTCTATCATTTCAATGACTGTGATGATGAGGATCCGATGGTCAATCCTGGGAGGCCTGAAATTCTCAACGGAATAGATGACAATTGCGACAGTATGGCTGACGAGGGTTTCAACTTCACTGACTCTGATGGGGACGGTCTCTTTGATTGGCCTGAATATCATACACATCTCACTGATCATTTGGATAGTGATTCCGATGACGATGGATTGAATGATGGCATAGAGGTGCTAACACACCAGAGTAATCCAAATTTACCCGATTCGGATGATGACGAGGATGGATGGTATTGGTTCCAGGACTGTGATGACCAAGATGAGTTCAGATCTCCCGGACTGAGTGAGGTTCTCGATGGGATAGACAATGATTGTGACGATATTATGGATGATGGATTCGAATCCATAGATACGGATGGCGATTTGCTTAGTGATTTCGAGGAGTATCACAATCTCTCGACCAATCCTTACAATGGAGATACAGATGGGGATGGCTTGCCTGATGGATATGAAATTCAAGTAACGAAAACTGATCCCATCCTAGCCGACCCTGATGACGATGGGGATGGAGAATACTGGTTCGACGATTGTGATGATCAGGATGAAGAAAGAGCCGGTTATCTCACAGAGTCACTAGATGGCAAGGACAATGACTGCGATGAAGATGTAGATGAGGACTTTGTTGATATTGATTCCGATTCGGACGGTTTGAAGGACTATGATGAGTTTCATTTCTATCTGACTTCTCCTACTGATTCAGATACTGATGGAGATGGTTATCTAGATGGTGAAGAAATTATCGAGATGGAATCTGATCCACTAGTATTCAATATTGACGGTGATTCAGACGGCTTCCTAGATTTTGAGGACTGTAATGACTCTGCGCCCACGATAAACCCTGATTCCAGTGAATCATGGAATGGTATTGATGACGATTGCGATGAGATGATAGACGAAGATATCTCCAGACTGGAGTTAGTTTCCATTGTTTCTAATGTAGCTAACATGGAAGCATGGAACAGTAAGGACCAGTCCCTTGAGATTCTAATTGAGGATATCCCAGAGGGAGTGGAATACGTTATCGGTTGGAGGATAGGCGACTACTCACTAGAAGGCTTAGATTCTGGTGGGAAGAATGTATCTATCCCATCTCTAGATTGCGACTCTCCGAGCGACAATCTGGAGGTTTATCTTTGCAAAGAGGGCACTAGTTCACAAAATATTACAGCCTCTATGATTGATAGTGGTGAAATTACCGAGGTGATTTTGAGTTTCGAAATGATAATATCAAAGACTCCTGCAAGCATATCTGAAAAAGTAGTTTCATTCGTCCTGACTCCTCTAGGTATTGCAGTTACCATAGCCTCTATTGCTTCTTTGTTGGGGGTCGGCTACCTAGTTGGGGTCCGGATTGCATATAGAAGAGAACTGAAGGAGGCTTACCAGTTCTACCAAATTTCACCAGGGGATAATGAGGCGGGATCGGGCAAAATGATCTCTGAGGGGAATGACTTCTCATATTCCTTACCTAGTGCTCCCGATCTATCTTCAATGATTTCAGCCTCAAATAGGAATCAGGATATAGATCAACGTGACATCCCGCCACCGCCACCCCCAGGTACTTACTGAGATGGGTCTGCTTCAGCAGCTTCTTCATCTGAATCAGTCGGGGGATTTGTGGACCACTCGGCATCTACACTTCCGCCAGACCATTCGCCTCCGACAGTGATGTCCTCTACCTCATCATCATCTCTCCAAACCGGGTCTCCATCCGCACCACTAATCACCAAGCAATCATCCTCATCTAACCTCTTTCTGATTGTCTGTGCTCCTTTGGTAACTGGCAAAATATGTCCTACTGGGGTTCCAGCATTTACGAATGGGTTTGTTGCTGAGCAAATCATTAATCCCCTTGTGGGAGAAATCACATCATGGGATTCTAGGGGACTCTCGGGATCGGTAACGGTTGCGACAACCTCTCCCTCTTCGACAAAACTTCCAGCAGGGGCGAGTACATCCAATAGGCCCCCTTGATCGGACCTAATCCATAGTGACCCTGAGGCGAGAATTCTGAAGCTTGGCCTACTTGGATGCCCTGGGATCATTCTAAGGGACCTGAGAACGTTCAAAATCCCATAGAGTGAGACCTGTACAGATTCTGGATCTAGTTCGTCTGGCCCCCCTCCTTCAAATGTGATGCACGCTATATCGAAGTCGTTGGTGACTCTCCTTAGAGATCCCTTGGGCCCAGCATTATCCAGAATTGCTTCGATTCCGAATGATCTAGCTATTCTATTGCTGGAGGCATGGGCTAGATTGGCCCGTATTTGTGGCATGTTGGTCCTTCCCACGGCCGCAGTATGCAAATCCACAACGTAATCGCTACCTGTAATTATCTTGTTCCAAATCCTATTTGCTACACGGTATGAAGTATTGCTATCTGGCTTACCCGGGAATGATCTGTTCAGATCTCTTCCATCTGGCATATAGCGACTCTTCATCTTGTACCCAGGCATATTTACAACAGGAACTATCCGAATCGTCCCCGATAATACTTCTGGATCTATTGCCTTTCCAGGGCCAATAAAGTTCGGACCTGTCAGGTATGTCAATGCTAATGGCCCCACCAATTCATTTCCATGAACTGCTCCCAATAGGGTCACCACCGGGCCTGGTCGAGACCCATGAACAACGGTTACAGGAATAGGCCATGACTCTCCAATTTCAACCGATAGTAGATCGAAATCCATTCTCCTTATAGTACCAGGGAGGATTCTCTTTCTGAGGAAGTTATGATTCTTAGGGCCTTTCTGACGGGACCATTTCTTTGGTGTCCCGGTGCTCCCTTCAAGTGCCTTCTCAATCTCTATTCTCCTTCGCTTTGGAATCTGGTTGGCGACCTTTAGTGGAACAAATCTCCTTCTCTTGGAACGAGGGGGTAGGCTCTCTGGCCTTTCGGGGATTGGCTCGTCTCCCGAGCCCTCTTTGGAATTAGACAACGCTCCTCCCAGTAGGTTTGACATAAATAGGGTACGTTAGGCTAATATTGGGAATTGTTCAATTCCTCGGGACCCTTCGACGTCATATGAAAGTCGCTTCCGAGCTCTCTGTGCAGGAAGAATTCGCGCCCAATAGTATATGTTTCGGGTGTGGTCCAGCCAATACTAAAGGACTGAAAATTAGATCTTTCAGAACGGAAAACGGACTATACATGGAATTCAAACCAGAGGAACACCACCAAGCATTCCCGGGCATGGTAAATGGGGGGATACTGGGGGCTCTCCTTGACTGCCATGGAAACTGGACTGCGGCTGTAGCATTAATGGATAATGAAGGAACTACTTCACCTCCATGTACGGTTACTGCCTCATACAGCGTAAGCCTCCGAAGGCCAACTCCAAATGATAAGGCCCTCAAGATAACTTCTGAGGTTGTGGAACTGGGCTCTGATAGGGCTAAGGTAAAGATGAGTCTGACATGTGAGGGGAAGGTTTGCGCCACAGGTGAGGGGCTATTCGTAGCAGTTACTGAAGGCCATCCTGCTTATCATCGATGGAATTAGAGCATTTTACTCGGCATCCTTTAGAACGTCCGACATTAAGCATAATCGTGGCGGAATCGGGCAATGGGCTGGATGGCTTTGGTATCGATTCAAGAATTACTAAATTCTTGAAAAATAATTGGGGGATAGATAGTTTCTTTCCCCCACAAGCTGAAGCCTTGACTCCTGTTTTGGAGGGTAAAAATTTGATGCTTACTATACC
>MDTB01143675.1_pt1 | contig 14449 bp, 11 predicted proteins | sample 811161 | NCBI WGS metagenome assembly MDTB01 (sample SAMN05326650, study PRJNA326480) | marine metagenome | isolation source: seawater | place: Mediterranean Sea | collected 2009
AAAGGCGCATGCATCGGGCAAGAAACTGAACTGCAACACCACTTGAGACTGCTCACAGCGCTGCAACCGATAAAAAATAAGACCTGGCCCTATGCTGGCAAGATTGGCATTCGTGAAACGTGTCATGAGGATAACAGCAGTGATATCCACATTTTTGATAACTGGTGCTATCTTGGTACCGCACGCAACCAGTCTGATTTAGATAAGCTGAGCGCCAATGCCGAGTCTCAGTTTGATCTGGACTCTTATAAAATACTTATCAGTTATCTCAAACAAACCAAACAACCCGATATTATTAAACTCGATCAACTGTCAGCATGACCCAAATTAATAAACAGGCCAACCCTCAGGGCAAAGGTATTGTTGGTGTGGTGACCGACTTACGCCAACAGATTAGCCGACATGTAGCCGCCAAAGACCACAGTCAGATTCTGGCCGATTACTTCACATCATCGCTTGTGTTGATTGCCCAATATAGCTTTAAGCCGGTGATGGGCGTTGCTTACTATTTGTATTTTCGGGAGGGCAAGTGGTCTTTAAGCTTAATCGAGCCAGAGGCATGGACAACTTCACCTGGGTTATTTTTTGCTCGCTGCCAACTCAATGAAGATAGGACATGGTGTTTACAAACTATCGCGGATTGGCAGAGTTCAAGCCTGCTGGCAGCTGAAATCGAACGCTTGCAAACCGACTTTATCGCCTCGTTAAACAATGACCACACTTTTTTAGAACAACTCCCTTTTTACCAGTCCAACTTAAATTATTTTCAGCGTTTAGGCGCTTATGCGCTGGCTCACTCATTACAACGTTCACTGCTTAACCAATATGGTCAACAACACAGCACGATGCTGAGCGCCCGCCAACTATTGTTGAGCGGACTCAAGCAGAATAAGCTTTTACTCAATAACTTAGCGCATAACAGCGACAGCTGATACTCAGATATAGGCTATACTCACAGGTCGATACTAGGCATGGCTTGAAAATGGAATTTAATATAGGTCAACGTTGGATTAGTCACGCTGAGACTCAACTGGGCTTGGGTATAGTGACTGAAGTCGGGGCGCGCAGAGTCAAGATTCTATTCCCTGTGGTCAGTGAGAGTCGTATCTATGCGACTGACAGTGCGCCGCTGAGTCGAATCGCCTATAGCGTTGGCGACATCATCAGCAACGACCAAGACATTGCAATCAAGGTTGAGCAGATTGACCAAAAAGAAGGCCTGTTGAGTTACAACGGCTCAGATGCAGATGGATGCACGCATACTTTTCACGAGCTCGATCTGAGTAGCTTTGTCCACTTCACCACCCCAGAGCAACGCCTGTTCAGCAATCAAATTGATAAAAATAAGAACTTTGCCTTGCGTGTAGAAACGCTCAAACACCTGCACCGGCTGCAACAATCAACTGTAAAAGGCATGCTAGGCTGTCGCACCGACCTGCTACCCCACCAAGTATTCATTGCCAATAAAATCGCTAGTCGCCACGCGCCAAGAGTATTACTGGCTGATGAAGTAGGCTTAGGTAAAACTATCGAAGCAGGCATGATCCTGCACTATCAAGTCATCACTCAACAAGCTCGACGTATATTAATTTTAGTGCCAGACAGTCTGGTGCATCAGTGGCTGGTAGAGATGCTACGACGCTTTAACCTGAGCTTTTCAGTATTTGATCACGCGCGTGTCAGTGCCCTGCTGGATGAAGGTATGAGCGAGCCATTTGATAGCGAACAGTTCATCTTATGTCCACTGAGCTTATTCATCGAACAGCCTGAGTATGCAGCATATGTGCAGACCTCTGGGTGGGACACCTTAGTCGTTGATGAGGCGCATCATCTTGCTTGGTCGGCGCAACAAGTCAGCCCTGAATATCAATTTGTTGAGCAGCTAGCGGCACACTGTAAGAGTTTATTACTCATTACAGCGACACCAGAACAGCTTGGCGTTGAAAGTCATTTTGCACGTTTGCGCCTACTCGATCCTGCGCGCTTTCACGATCTGGCGAGCTATCAACAGGAACAAAGTCGCTTTCAACAACTCAATCTGTATCTGCAGCAACTACAAAATGGCGCTAGCACGAAGGACGATGCGCACCTGGCCAGCCTAGTGGCGGACATAGAAACACAAGACAATGACCAGATCATTGCGGAATTACTCGATCGTCATGGCACGGGACGTGTCTACTTTCGCAATACCCGCGCGACTGTGGCTAACTTTCCACAGCGACATGTTCTGGCTCAAGCCTTAACTGTACCCTCAGATTATCCAATCGACCGCGCTAATGTATATCCTGAAACTGATTTTGCTAGCCAGATATGGCTCGCAAAAGATCCACGCGTGAGTTGGCTATTACAGCTTCTGCAAGCGTTAAAGCCGACTAAAGTATTGGTCATATGTCATCACGCAGATACGGCAATTCAGCTGGATAATTTCTTAAATCTGCGTGCTGGTATCCGCAGTACTTCTTTTTACGAGGGCATGACTATTCTTGAACGTGATCGTGCAGCTGCTTATTTTGCTGAAGGTGCTGATGATGATTCCCTATATAGTGATATGGGTGCCCAGGTGATGATCTGCTCCGAGATTGGCAGTGAGGGTAGAAACTTCCAATTCGCCAGCCATTTAGTCTTATTTGATCTCGCCTACAATCCGGATTTAATTGAACAACGCATTGGCCGTTTAGACAGAATTGGTCAGACTAGTGATATTAAGATTCATATCCCCTACATCAAAGACAGCGCTCAGGAAGTGTTATATCACTGGCTGCATGATGGCCTGCAATTATTTACCCGCAGCTGTGCTGCCGGGCACGAAATCTATACTGCATTTAGCCAACCCCTGTTACAACTCAGCAAACAATTAGCGACCAGTCAGTCGATTGATCACACGGCCCTGGTTCAACTGACATCAGACACGCATGAATTTACTGAAACTCTAACAGCGCAGCTGCAACAGGGTCGCGATCGTCTGATTGAACTCAACTCATTTAATGCTGACCAGGCACAGCACTTAATTGCACAGATTGAACATGCTAGCCAAGCACAAAACTTATTGGAATACATGGAAAGAGTATTCGATCAGCTCGGTATCATTACTGAATTTCATTCTGATAACTCCTACGTCATTAAACCTGGCGAACATATGCAGGCTGAACTGGTGGGACTGAAGGAAGATGGCAATACCATCACATACAGTCGTGCCAAAGCCCTCAGGCGTGAAGACATGGAATATATGAGCTGGGAACACCCCATGGTGAGTGAGTGTCTGGAGATTATCGCTAATAGTGAATTTGGCAACACTGCGGTGGCAGTGATTTCAACCAATGCTCTGGAGAAAGGGAGCTTATTGATTGAAACTTGGTATAGCATTAATCTTATTGCAGATCAGCGCCTGCAATTGCAGCGCTACTTGCCGAGCACACCAACACGCTGTTTGTTGGATAACAAGGGTAATGACTACAGTCAGGCAATCAGTTACGAAATACTTAACCCCTTGTGCCAATCTCTACCCAAGAAGACTGCGCTAGCGATTTTACAAAAAACTAAAGCTTTACTGACTGAGCTTTTGCAAAAATCGAATACCATACTGGAATCTCAACTAGCGCCATTAAAACAGCATGCAACAGAAAAGATGCAACAACAATTAGGGGCAGAATTAAACCGTCTAAAGACATTACAAAAGACCAATAAGACTATCCGCGACGATGAGATAGAATTTTTACAAAACAGCATTACTCAATCCGAACAATTTATCAATCGAGCCAGCTTTCAGCTGCAAGCCATCCGTGTAATAGTTAATAATTGAATGTGCCCGTCATGCGGCCTGGTTGACCACCGGTACAACAATTTTCATGCCCGGCTTAATGCGCGCAAAATTGACATCCGGATTATGCTGCCTTAGTAGCCACATCGGCACCTTGAATCTCTTAGCCGCCAGGTGCCAGAGTGATTCACCACGCTTAATCGTATACATATACGTGCTTTCGATACGATGATCCACGAAGTATTGTTCTTGGAATTGCTTTTGATAATTAATGCGGCGTTGCTCAAACTCCTGACGAGGGATACGTGAAAAATCCAGCGCTATTCTTCTGCCCACTATGACCGGAGTGGCAAAGCGCATGTTATTAATTTGTCTTAAACGGCTGGCACGCAAATCCAACCATTCTGCATAATGCCCCAGCGTTTCCTCAGCCTGTACGATGATTCTGTCAGCGTCATCAACGGTATAATCGGCCGGGTCAGTCAATAAGCTTGCTGCTTCCTGCTGATTAATTTGGGATGGTGTCGCAGCAATATCATTCAGTTCATCAGGCGCTATCGCAGTCGCCGCCTTGAGTGGCGTTGGCTCAATTACCGCGGGTTGCTCTGCCACCAAGGCTTTCTCGATGGGTTTAGCCACGGCCACTGTGTCTAGCTCAACTTTTTGATCCGCCACAGGCAGCCTTAGCTTTTGCCCGATACGAATATAATGGCCACTACGCATCGCGTTTGCAGCCAGCACTTCACTCACTCTGTAACCATAACGTTGGGCGATCTCGGATATGGTGTCACCACGCACAACCGTATGAAATAAGTCAGGGGTCTGTTCAGTATGCAGTTTTTCAGGCGCAATAGAAGCCAGTAGGCGTCCACCTGATGCGGTGAGATAGCGTTTGGGCACACGTAAAATATAGCCCTTGGGTACACGTTTGTTACCATTCCAAATAGAGTCTAATAGAGAACGGTTATGTTGTTTGAGGATGCTCTCACGCACACCTAGGGCCTGTGCGATATCCTTACTGTAGAGGTAATGATCGAGTTTGATTTCAGTGTAATCGTACGGTGTGACGCTAGTGATGGTACCGAAGTATTTTTCAGGGTTCTTATCCACCTCTAAGGCGGCCAGAAATGCCACATAAAAGTTACGCGAGGCAAAACCAAAACTGCGCCCCTTGTATTGCCGTGCAATCATTGCAATATCACGCGTGCCAAGTTGTTTGATAGCACGCCGCATGCTGGCTACGCCATGATTATATGCGGTCAATGCCAACGGCCAGCTCTCGGTGAGGTTATAGTTGTGACGCAGTAATTTCGCAGCAGCAATAGTGGCTGCAAAGGGATCCATACGCTCATCAACGACATAGTCAATCTGCATGTAGCGGCGCCCGGTCGAGCGAATGAACTGCCACAATCCTGCCGCCCCCACGTGTGAGTAAGCGGCAGGATTAAAGGATGACTCGACATGTGGTAAGGCAGTTAACTCTAATGGCAGGTTTAGGTCTCGAAAGGTCGCATCAATATAGGGGCGCCATTCTCCAGCACGGATCAAGCCTTGGCGAAAACGATTGGCTTGACCCAATTGAAAGCGCATGCTGTCGGCCGCACGGGATAATATTTTAGCGTCTACCTCACCCTGAGTATGCGCCATCGTCCACACAGTTAACACGCGACGCTCGTCAGCAGATAAATTGTTACGCTTGCCCGTAGCCAGTACTTTGAGTATGTCTGCGTAAAATTGTTTACGTGCTTTTATAAGGCGTCGATTAGCCGTGCGGCTACCAGTAACATCAATCTTTTCATACACCACGGCAAGATTATACTGATCATGAATATACCCTTGCTTGGTAGTGGCGTCGGTATATACCTTGAGCCAGAATTGAACATCACGCTCTAATTCTGCTGGACGCGGGAAATTCTCCGCATAGGTTGAGTGAGAAAGAACCAGTAAAAAAGATAACCAAAGCAGACTAATTTTCATTGCCATATATAAACTTAAGATTAGATCTTGATTGTGATTGGTGCCTGCATTGCGTGCTGACTGGATACTTGCGTCTCAGCTAGCGGCATAATCCGCCCTATCGTGCTGGCATTAGCATAGCCTTTGCTCCTTAACGCATCAATGCAGGCAGTAGCACGCTCAGCAGCAACGCCAAACAACAACCCTCCCGCAGTCTGCGGATCAAACAACAGCGCGTAGTCCTGACAATCACTCACGGCAGCATGATTATTGATGGCGCGTTTGAGACGTAGATTCTGCGGCTGTAAAGAGGACAGGATACCCATTGCTATCGTCTCGCGTGCACCTGGCAGGACTGGCAAGCTGGCTAACTCAAGTTCAGCCTGCAAGGCCGAAGCATGTAGCATTTCGTACAGATGACCCACTAGCCCAAAGCCGGTGATATCGGTACAGGCGGTGACATTAAATTCATGCAGTACCGCCACTGCGTGCTGATTGGATAGCAACATCTGCTGCAGGGCTTGATCTATCCAGCGACCACGGGCGCGACAGCGCATATCAGCGGCAAATAATGTGCCGGTGCCGAGTGGCTTACTCAGGATCAGTGCATCGCCCTCTTTTAAGCCCTGTTTGCGCAGCGCTCTGTGCGCATCGACCAGGCCATTGACTGTTAAACCGAAGCCTAACTCTGCGCCCTCAGCGGAATGGCCACCAATCAAGGCAGTACCGCTCGGCGCGAGCGTATGACAGGCACCCGCCAATAATTCGTAAAGACTCTGTTCTACTATTTTCTCACGCCCATAAGGAACTGTGGCTAAGGCCAACACAGATTGAGCTTCAGCACCCATGGCAAAGACGTCGCCCAAGGCATGGTTTGCTGCGATTGCACCAAATAGATAGGGATCATCAATAAAGGCCCGAAAGTAATCCATGCTCTGAACCAGGACCTTGCCTGTGGGCACGCAAATCATGGCACTGTCGTCACTACTATCACGCCCTATAAGAACGTCATCGCGCGCAGTGCTAGGTAGCTTGCGCATCACACGCTGTAACACAGAACTGCCCACCTTGGCACCACATCCGCCACAACGCATGGTCAGTGCTGCCAGTTCTTGCCGAGCCGCCTCGTCAGCCAACTGATTGTTATAACTCGTCTCTTTTTCAGACATGCGTCTGAGTTGGTTATATTTGGCGATAAAATGCTGATCTATTTTTTGTTTAAGCCACCACAGCCAGCGGCCTTGTGCGGAGCCACCACGGTATGCCGCAACCGCGTTTTTGTCACCTGTGCCAATCAAGCTAAGTGCATGGCGTTGCGGTTTATATTTTTTTAATGGTTTATCATGCGCGGCCAAAATTAAATTACGCGCCAATATCTTGCCTTGCTTGACCGCATAAACGCCGGATTTTGGACATCGTTGCGGCAAAGCGGCAATATCACCCACCGCAAATACATTATCATGGGAGGTGGATTGCAAGTATTCGTTAACTTGAATGAAGCCCTGATCATCGACGGCTAGACCGCTAGCTGCAGGCCATGCGGGAGCCTGTGCATGAGTGACGTAAATAACCAGATCTGCCTGCATCCTGTCACCGTGCTCAAAACTGATGCTGCGCTCATCAATAGCCGTGACTTTTCGATTTTTAATGACTCTGATGTCTCTGTCGTTGAGGATACGGCTGAAACGTGCTCTGACACCGGTATTGTGGCCAGCTAATATGACTGAATCTTGGGTCACTATCGAACAGTTGAGACTTAAGGCACTTAACTGGCGATCAAGAATTAATTGCTGGATACGCTGTTGGCTGGACAGCGCTAATTCGATCCCGCCCGCGCCTGCGCCCACAATGACTAACTTGAAGACCCCCTCATGATGTTGAATTTTATCAACAATGCGCTGCCACTTGGCTATAAATTGATCAATAGGTTTTGCGCTCAGCGCGTATTGTCCGACACCTGCGACCTGCATCACCGAGGGTGTAGAGCCAATATTTATTGAACATAAATCATACGCGAGCGGTGGTCGACCCTGAATCTCGATAATCTGCTGATGAGGATCGATTACTGCGACAGACGCATGGTACATGCGGGCACCCGCGGCACGACTGAGTGGCCCAAGATCGATGTGACACTGATCAAAATCATAATGGCCCGCAATGTAGCCCGGCAACATCCCTGAATATGGCGCATCTATATCCCGGGTGATCAGGGTGAGCCGCAGCCCGTCTATAGCCTGCATGGCAAAGCGTTTCAGTACTGCAAGGTGAGCATGGCCACCACCAATCAGCACGAGATCTTTTATCACAGGTGAGGAGGTTTTTTGCATGAGTGATCGAGACTTTATTTGCTGGTATTGATGAGCGACTGATATAGTCTTACATGAGTCAAGTTCACCCAGCGACTGCCTCAGCTGCGAGAACTCAGTTATTGTAAACTATATTTGGATTCTCTTTTATGTGTATATGGATATACTGATTATCACTCCGGCCGCGCATGATTCTTTGAGTGGCAACCAAATAACTGCCCGGCGCTGGGCTAAAATCCTTTCCCAGCTTGGCCATAACACGCGCATTCAACAACATTATCAGGGTGAACAAGCCGATGTCTTGATAGCCTTACATGCTTGGCGCAGTGCCCCCAGCATTAAGGCATTCGCTCACCAACAGCCACATAAGCCGCTACTGGTGGCGTTGACGGGTACCGATATCAACCATTATCTGGCAGCGGAACCTGAAATCACCCTGCACTCTTTGCAACTGGCTGATCATTTAATTACGCTGCATGACAGCCTGGCTCAGCAGTTGCCGCAATCCTTAGGTAGTAAATGTGTGACTATTTTTCAGTCCAGCAGGATTATTAAACGACCGCGACCAGCAGCGCGCCATTTCAAGGTATCTATGGCCGGTCACTTACGGCGCGAGAAAGATCCGTTTCGATGCGCTGATGCTGCGCGCATGCTGCCGACAGACAGCCGCATTAGAATTCATCATTACGGTTATGCGCATTCCCCACTATGGGCTCAGCAAGCGCGGCTGCACAGTGCAGGCAATCAGCGCTATCACTGGCATGGTGGCATTAAACAACATCGTTGGTTCGAGCAACTGACTCATTCAGACTTACTGGTACTGCCGTCACTGAATGAAGGGGGTGCTAATGTAATCTCTGAATCGCTGGTAGCCAGTTGCCCTATTTTGGCCTCTCATATACCCGGCAATATCGGCTTACTGGGAGAGGATTATCCCGGATATTTCGCGGTAGAAGACACCCGTCAACTGAGTCGATTGTTATATCGCGCCGAGACCAACACGCGCTTTTATCGACAATTACAACGCGTCTGTGCGGCACGCAAATCCCAGCATAGTATTCACCGCGAGCAACATGCCTGGAGACAGTTATTGCAGCAACTCAAATGATTATAATAGTTGGCGCTAGCAGCACTCCCTTAATGTCGTATTGCACCAGTCCAGTATGTCATGGAGTTATTCGTAAGGTGCGAATATAAGTGGAAGATACAGGCACGCTCTGCCAGTTTTAATTGAATTGTCCACTCAGAACAGTGTATCGATAAGCAAAGCATAGTGTTTAGAGTTCAGGCTTGAGTGCCTGAATTGATTTGATTTTACCGCTATAGCGTGTTTCGATCTCGGCAGCACTTGCATGAACGTGATAGCGCACTAGAATATCGGACATCGGCTTGAATTGAGAGGTATGAGTGATGGCAACATTAGCATTGCTTGACCGCACAACAGAACAACTGCTTGAAGGCATTCAGAAGGTATTCACATAAGCATGTTTGATGGTCTAATTTCAACCCTTAACCAGTATCAAAGTCTTCTGGTCTGGCTGGGTATTGGCTCCAGTGTGTGTTTTGCGCTCAGCTTAATTGCCATACCGATGGTCATCAAGCGCTTGCCAGCCGATTACTTCGTCACGGCGGCACTCAGGCAGGCTCCAGCCACACTGTCGTTCAGGTGCATATTAGTCAGTCTATGTAAAAACCTTGTTGGGCTCAGTCTGATCCTGGCCGGACTGGTAATGCTGATTACTCCGGGTCAAGGGATATTGACAATCATCGTTGGCATTCTGCTTGGCGACTTTCCGGGTAAGCTCAGGTTCGAAAGATGGTTAATCGCGCAAGCGCCGGTCAAACAGAGTTTAAATTGGATCAGACGCAAACAAAAACTGGCTGATTTCATTATTGAATGAGCTGGTGAGTTTTTCTGGACAGCTCTGCTGAGCTGAATTACATTGCAATAACTGTTATCAATGCTGTGCCGATTATGCCTGAAACTCTGTTTAGTAAAATCATACAACGTGAAATTCCTGCAGACATTATTTACGAGGATGAACTGTGTCTGGCGTTTAAAGATATTGCGCCGCAAGCACCCTTACATGCTCTACTAATACCCAAACAGTGCATCGCTAAGCTGTCAGACAGCACCGCCGCTGAGCACTCGATTTTGGGACACCTCATATTAAAAGCACCAGAAATTGCCGCTGAGCAAGGCTATCAGGATTGTTTTCGAGTGGTGATCAACAACGGCGAACAAGCGGGTCAGACTGTATTTCACCTACATTTACACATTTTAGCGGGCCGCGCGCTGAGTTGGCCGCCAGGCTAGTCACTGAGTTTTTTTTCTATCCAGGCAATAATCGTTTGCACCCGATTAGGATGCTGAGATTCCTTTTGTAATTCAACCAGACTGTATTTGATTTCCCGCAACATATCGGCATATTCCTTACTTTTATCCTTGATATATGCCATTTCTTTTTGCTGACGTGCTGCCAATACGATCAACTCATCACGCGTGAGCTCAGATGGGGGCTTGTCTGACACATGCTGACTGGGTGCGTTTTTGATTTTACTGACCCAGGTCAACATATCGGCATCAGCTGAGTTTACATGTGGATATTTTTCAATCAAATCGTCAATATGAATCTTACCTTTAACCACTGGCAATGCGCCCTCGCTGACCATGGCTTGCATCTCACTATTAGTCACCCCAATTAAGTTAGCTGCTTTCGCCACTGAAATGAAACGTGCCATTGCTGTCGTCCCGAAAATTAATACAATGATTTATCAATTGGTTATATCGCCACTGGCATTGATTTAAAATCCTTAGGTAGATTAAAATCTGGGTCAGCCGATCAAACCCCTCGGAGCATCATGTCACATCGCCTTACATACTCACAATAGACGGCCCGAACGAAGTCGCTGCTTTGTATGAATATTCATCAAAAAACAGTGATATTGGTGATTAAACCTTGGTATCTGGAGAGAATTTACATAGAATAGTCATGGACCTTCTGGGGTAGCAGTATTAATTACATTATAAGAACATAGAATACTGTTGCAGCTTTGGTGCTTTTTTGTTTACAAAAAAAACTTCAACACAATATTTGAATATTCAACTTCGGAGTTATAAGAAAATGCAAGATACGCTAATAAAATCTCTACAAGTCATTGCTATGGTGGGAACTGTAGCATTCGTTTCAGGCTGTGGAACAACCACTGAGCATGAAACTATGCAATCTGATGCAATCGCAGAAGTTCGTGAAATTGCTAATGAAGCACTTCGCACTGCAAATACAGCTGCTTTCAATGCTGCTAATGCTAAGGATATGGCTGGGGCTGCTCAAGAAACTGCAGATGATGCACTAGAGCTGGCTGTATCAGCTCAATCTTCAGCTGATGCCAACTCACGCCGCATGAATGTTATGTTTCATGAGTCTATGAAAGCTAAATAAGTCGCAAAGATACAAAACTATATAAAAAAAGCCCCGCAAGCGGGGCTTTTTTTATGCCTGTCATATGGCTGGCTATTTTTTAGCGCGTTGAGAAACCGCGATCGGCAAGCCAGTCTTGTTGCGCGCGGCTTGATAGCCCTGCTCCCAAAAAGTGGTATACGAGAACTGCTCAGCGTTGTCTGTGTGTGCGATGATCATTTGTACAAATTCAGTTAAATTACTCGAGGCAGCCAGCGCTTGCTCCTCAATCTCGGAGTGCGCCTCTAGATAAAGCTGGTCATCCATCCAACCCGCCTTGTATGCTTGGTTAATAATATTGACCGGTGTTTTAATCGTCACCTCAGCGAATAACTTCTCTATACCGATTGGATGCATCCTAATACAGCCATGCGTCACCCGCATACCGATTCCCTCGGGCACATTCGTACCATGTATGAGATACCCTGGTAAGGCTAATCTGAGTGAATAATCACCCAGTGGATTATCTGGTCCCGGCGGCACTATCCTTGGTAGAGGATCATTTCTCTCCTCATGCTCTTGCCGTATTGACTCAGGAGGATACCAGCTAGGTCGTTTGTGTTTGGCAGAAATATAGGTCGCAGCCAAAGGTGTGCTCCATTGATCACTCTTGCCTACGCTGATGGCAAAGGTGGAGACTTTACGCTGCTCATCAGCTGGCATCGCTGGTGGATGGAAGTAGTACAAACGCAATTCAGCCAAGTTAATGACAATACCTTCTCTAATCGATGGCAAGACATATTGCGTCGGGATAACGATGATATCACCTGCATGTGGTATCCAAGGATCAATATCAGGATTGGCATCTACCAATTCTTGCCAACCTACCTGTAAATCCTGAGCAAGTTGTAAAAAGTTATCACCCTCTTGAATGGTGTAGCTGCCATTCTCACCAATCACATCGTGATCTGCACTATATGTATATAAGGCGGCTTGCGCCACACTCAGTAATGCGCTCACCAGCAGGCTTAGGATCAGTAAATATTTTAGTTTCATTCTTGTGTGGTACCCTTTTCAGGATGCTTGCGTGCGAACTAAGTTGGGTAGCGCTCGAGTACTCAGTCAGCGACCGCAATCTCGACAGCCTGCTCCATAACATCAAACACCATATCGATTTGTTCTGTTGTAATGACATAGGGTGGCATAAAGTATATAACGTTGCCTAGTGGGCGCAATAATAACTGATTTTTCAAGGCGAAATGATAGGCTTTCAGGCCGCGCCGTTGTTGCCATGGATAAGCTTTTTTAGATGCCGTATCCTGAACCAGCTCGATAGCGAAAATCATACCAGTCTGGCGTATATCACCGATATGCTGATGTCCTCTGAAACGTTCTCCATTATGCTTGATGCGCTCAATCAACTTTTGATTAGTATTGATGACATCGTTGTCCTTGAATAATTTAAGCGTTGCCAGAGCCGCTGCACATGCTAATGGATTACCTGTATATGAGTGCGAATGCAGAAAAGCACGCAAACTGGTGTATTCATCATAAAATGCAGCATAAATCTGCTGCGTCGTTAATACGACTGATAGTGGCAGATAGCCGCCGGTCAGGCCCTTAGATAGACACATAAAATCCGGTGAGATCGCAGCTTTCTGGCAGGCGAATAAGTGCCCTGTGCGACCAAAGCCGACCGCCACTTCATCGGCGATCAAGTGCACATCATAACGATCACATGCCGCCCGCAAGCGTTGCAAATAAGCTGCGTCATACATGCGCATAGAACCAGCACACTGCACCAATGGCTCAACAATGACTGCACTGATCTCATTATGTCGTTGCGCTAGAGTGTCCTCCATAGCTTGGAAACAGCGCTCAACATAAGCATCAACAGACTCACCAGCTGGCTTATCGTAATTATCTGCACCTTCTACAATAATGACATCCAACAACAAGTCTTGATAAGTGTCTTTATACAGTTCAACATCACCGACGGACAAAGCGCCAATAGTTTCACCATGATAAGAATTCTTTAGTGCTACAAATTTTTTCTTGTCTGTTTTACCAACATTACGCCAGTAATGAAAACTCATCTTTAAGGCGACCTCGACTGCCGACGAACCATTATCAGCGTAGAAGCACTTTTGTAGATTATCTGGCGTCAGCTCGACCAGCTGAGTGGATAAATCAACCACCGGTTGATGGGTGAAGCCTGCCAGTAACACCTGTTCCAAACAATTGGCTTGATCCGCTATCGCCTGACTGATGACTGGATTGGCATGCCCAAAAATATTCACCCACCAGGAGCTTACCGTATCTAAATATTTATTCCCTTCGGTATCATATAGCCAGACTCCCTCACCTCGCTCAATCGGGATAATTGGAAAATCCTCATGGTCTTTCATCTGGGTACAAGGATGCCATACATGATCTTTATCTTTGGCAATAAGAGTACGTGTTAATTGTGACTGCTTTTCCATGTCTGTCTTTGTTGCATGCGACTGTAGAGTCGGTAGGCCAGTAGTAGTGTAAGTATTGATGCGTAAATCATGGGCGCCAGCAGATCGGCTTTAGCGGACCACCAGAAGTGTATTATAGCAAGGATAGCGATCAAGTAGATGAGTTTATGCAGCTTCACCCAAGCAGTCTGTAGGCGTGCGCGCATCGCGTCGGTTGAGGTCATTGCCAGCGGTGTCAGCAACAGCAGATTAATGACACCTATCGTGATGAAAGGACGCTTAATAATATCCTGATAGATTTCGAACCAGTCCAGCCATTGCTCTAACACGATGTAAATTGAAAAATGCAGGCAGGCATAACAATAACAAAATAAACCTAGCATCCGGCGAACAGCGATCAGCTGAGGTATACCCAATATTTTTCTTAATGGACTGACTGACAGGGTCAACAATAAAAATATCAGTGCGGTTTCACCGCTCCGTTCGATCAGTGCTTCGATTGGATTTGCGCCTAACCTCGCATAGCTGATATCGCTCAGTGCAATCAGGATGGGCAAACAGCTGATA
>MDTB01095138.1_pt1 | contig 14448 bp, 11 predicted proteins | sample 811161 | NCBI WGS metagenome assembly MDTB01 (sample SAMN05326650, study PRJNA326480) | marine metagenome | isolation source: seawater | place: Mediterranean Sea | collected 2009
GCCGGGGATTGTACTTACCTGATTATGGCGGGCGGGCTTACTATGGGGAAACGCACCCTGAAGGCAGGCTCTACGGTCTTCGTGCCCAATCAAATGCCATACAAATTTGTAGCAGGACCTGACGGCGTGGAAGTCGTTGAGTTCAGATCCGGTGGTCGTATACCCGGAAAGCCTGGCATGAGAATCGAAGAAATATCGCTCGATGCAGTTCAAAAGCTTATTGACAATTACAAAGCCAACGCGCATCTGTGGAAGGCTCCGCCTACCTTTAGTGACACCGGTCACATCAAGCCTCACCTGGAGAGCTAATCTCGCAATTGTTCACCCTCCCCCTTGCCGTTTCAGATGCAGACCTGAATCTCATCGGCGGCAAGGGAATGAGTCTTGCCAGTTTATCCGCTGCTGGCTTTCCCGTTCCCGATGGGTTTCACGTCAATGCCGATGCCTATCGGGCATACATCGAGACACACAATCTTCACGACCAGTTGATGCAACTGGCTAAACCCGCGCTCGTGGATAAGCGAGTATCCTTTGAAGCCGCTTCCAGTGATATCCAGACGCTCTTCTCGAATCACGACATGCCCGGAAACATCAAAGAATCGATTATCTCCGCGTACCAGTCTCTCGAAGGCAATGGCGCAGTAGCGGTGCGATCTTCAGCCAATGCCGAAGACCTGCCGGATATGTCATTTGCCGGTCAGCAGGACACCTACCTCAACGTACAGGGCATCGATGCGGTCATCGCCGCAGTACAAAACTGTTGGGCATCATTGTGGACAGCTCGGGCGCTCAGCTATCGCCATGAAATGAGTATCGACAATGATCTCGTAGCAATGTCCGTGGTTGTCCAACGCATGGTGGATGCCGAGGCTGCTGGCGTACTGTTCACCGTGAACGCCATAACAGGTGAACGCACCGAGATGGTGATCAACGCAAGTTTCGGATTGGGAGAAGCGGTTGTTAGTGGTCAGGTCACCCCTGACAGTTTCACGCTTGCCCGGGAAGATCTGCAGGTCCGGGAGTCAGCCATTGGCGCCAAGGAGCAGATGATCGTTGCTGATGAGGATGGCACAACGCTGAAAGCCATTGATGAACAGGCACGGGATTCGGCTTCTCTGTCTACTGCGCAATTGAAGACACTTGCTGAACTGGCGCTGCGTGTGGAAGCACACTGGGATGGTGTGCCACAAGACATCGAGTGGGCGGTTGCTGGTGAAAAATGCTGGCTACTACAGTCGAGGCCAATTACCCACCTCCCTCCATCTCCTATTGAAGCAAACTGGGAGCCACCCTTCCCGGGGGTGAAACTGATACGCCGCGGCTGGGTAGAGCATTTGCTGGGCCCCCTGTCGCCGTTATTCGAAACCATGTACGTGCAACTTGCGCTGGAGGACGCCTTTCGTAAGCGAGAAGAAGGCCCCCGTAAGGGAGGCGGAAAAGAAATGCCGGTTCCACGACATCTCACGGTCAACGGATGGGTTTACGTCCGCCGGGGACCATCGAAAGTGCCTGACCCCCGGCATCGCCTGACAAAAATGTTGCGCAATACATGGTTCACACTGGATCTTCTTGTGGGTTTCAAGTTCGCCTGGCTGCCGCTATGGCGATACAAGGGACTGCCCATGTATCTGTCACGAATTCGTCGCTGGAAAAAAGTCAATTTGGAGACAGCATCGGCTGAGAAGCTGTACCTCGGTATGCGCGCTCTGGCGAATGCCGATGCAGAGTACTGGGTGTACGCCAACAAATTACAGGGCTTGTCCAAGATAGCAAATGCCAGTTTGACCGAGTTTCTCTCGGACCATGCGGCCGATGCAGGATTTCTCCGGGGGGAAAGTGGCGCGCTGGGTTCACAGTCCACTGATATGCTGTCCGGTTATCCGTCGAAAAGTAATGATGCCCTCGTCGAACTGGCGCAAATTGCAGAGTCCATTCGTGAAGACGATGAACTCAGCACCCTCGTGCTAACAACACCGGCCAAGCGTCTTATGGGAACCCTGGAACACAATGCGAAGGACACGGCACGTGCCATTGCAGATTATCTGGACAGGTATGGACAACAGACATTCACGCAGGACTTTGTTGAACCAACCCTGCGCGAAGCACCTGTCGCGATGTTATCCAATCTGCAATTCATGGTTGCGGGCGTTGGCAACGTCGATCCAGTGGGGTCCCAGGCGCGGGCCCAGCAACGCCGTGAAGAAATCGCCGCGAAGGCGCTGGCCTATTTCGATGAACCAATACGCAGTCAGTTTAAGAAGCGCTATGGAAAAGCCTCGAAGGACTCGCGATACCGTGAAGATGCCATGTTTTACATGGGTGCGGCCTGGGCGGCATTTCGACCAATAGCCCTGGAACTGGGCCACCGCCTTGTTGAGGTTGGCACGCTATCCACTGCCGACGATATTTTCTACCTGACCAATGATGAATTATTACTAGCGATCGAACCGTTGCTGGTGCCTGAGCCACCCGGGCCGTTTGCGCTGTGGGGAATGCGGATAATGTTGAGCGCACTGTTTGGCGCGCAAGCGGCGGAGAAGTTTGGCCGTGAAAACGAGGATCAGGAGCAGGATCAATCCATCCCCGGCCTGAAGGAGAAAGCCCAGGAGCAACGACAGTTACGGGAAGCCCGGAAACGCACGCACCCCCCCGGGACGATCCCGGAATCCCTCATCAACGAACTCACGGATTTGATGACCCAGCACGCCAACGAGGATGAAAACGCAGACGTGATCACCGGTTTTGCGACCAGCGCCGGCACCATTTCTGCCCCCGCCTCCGTGTTGTTTTCCCCCGAGGATTTTGACCGAATGATACCTGGTTCAATTCTGGTCTGTCCGTTCACCACACCCGCATGGACTCAGTTATTTGCTCAGGCGACTGGTCTGGTCACGGATATTGGCGGCGTCGGCGGGCATGGTTCCATCGTGGCGCGGGAATATGGCATCCCCGCCGTCATGGGAACCGGGGTTGGCACCAACCGCATCAGCCACGGACAGAAGATCACCGTCGATGGCGATGCCGGCACAGTGACGCTACATGACGAGGCTTCTAATATTGGATAGTCCCGCCGCGCTCATTTTCGATCTGGATGGCACCCTTCTCGACACAGAGCCTTTTTATACTGACGCCACACAACGCGTGTTAGACCGCTTTGGTGTCACCTACACGCTGGAACTCAAACAGCAGACCATGGGCGGTGATTCGACGAAATCTGCACAGACAGTCATTGACCATTTCGAATTACCGTTAACTCCTGAAGTCTATCTACAGGAACGCGAAACCCACTTGTTGCAAATGTTTCCCAAGGCACCAGAGATCCCTGGTGCTGCAGACTTTGTACGCAATAATGCGGGGAAGCTGCCGATAGGTTTGGCGACCAGTTCTGACAGGCACCACTATGAGACTAAGATGCAACACCGCGACTGGAATTTGTTTGATTCGATCATCTGTGGCGACGATGCCCAGTTAAAAAGGGGCAAACCCGAGCCGGATATTTTTCTGCTATGTGCGGCGAACCTTGGGGTGGCACCGGAAGACTGCCTGGTATTCGAGGATTCGCGCAACGGTATGCTTGCGGCAATAGCCGCCAGCATGAGAGTGATTGCCATCGATAGTCCATACGTAGAACCAGGCGCACTCAATGAAGCCGAGCTGGCGATCAGTCACTACAATGAGTTACCTGTTTGGTCGTGATCGGTCACGGCGGCGGGCATTGAAACTCTAGGAAGATTCGTCCTCATAATCTTTCGAATGTAACGCGCGTTGGCGGGTTATGCTGAGCGCTTCCGCCATTGCCAGTTCTGATTCTCCCCAATCCTTGTGCGGGCGAGGTATTTCACCGAAATGGTGATGGTTGTCCTGACCTTTTACCAATATTGCGCGATCACCTGCTACCTTTGACTGTCTCACATCAGCGGCGCAGTAACGCAACACCATACCGATACGCCGGTCTTCCGTATTATTCGGATCGGAGCCATGGATTACGCGCACGTGATGCAGTGACATTTCGCCTGGTCTAAGGGGTGTCATTACCGCTTCTGTTTCATCAATTGAAGTTCTTACCACCTGCCCGCGTGACAAAAGATTGTTTTCGCCAAAGGTATCGTCCTGTTCGAACAGAGGGCCACGATGACTTCCGGGTATAAATTTCATGGGTCCCGCTTCGGGTCCGGCATCAGAAAGCGCAATCCATGCCGTTGCTATGCGATGGGGCTCCAGACCCCAGTATGTTGCGTCCTGATGATAGGACACAAACTCTGGTCCCGGTTCCTTGATGAACCAGTCCATGGACCAACACAGCACGTCAGGACCCAGCACATCGGAAACGGGATCCACAATGCGAGTGTCATGCACCAGGTCCCAGGCCCATTGGGTGGTGACGGGAAGACCAAAGCGACTTTTCGACCTATGATCGAAAGGTTGCTCCTCGATAGCTTCAAGCCTTTTTCTCAGTGTTGCTGCTTCTTCCTGGGAGAATAAAGAGAGGGGCGAAAGAAATCCCTGCTCGTGGAATGCTGAGATCTGTTCTTCGTTGAGATGGGTGCTCATGTAAAGAGTATGGCAATAAAGCGCAGTCTTTGGCACCCCAAAAGCGCTCCACGCTTCACTTCCACCGGCGGCGATAGTACTCTCCTTCGCAAAACAAATAGTAAGGAAAAGAATCATGGGAAGTTACAAGGATAAGGTCGTTGTCGTCACGGGTGCCGGCGGCGGACTAGGCAAGGCACACGCCATCGAATTCGCCAAGCGTGGCGCCAAGGTCGTGGTTAACGATCTGGGCGGTGCGGGCGACGGCACCGGCAAGAGTAACATGGCAGACGTTGTTGTCGAGGAAATCCGCGCGATGGGTGGTGAAGCCATCGCTAACAAGGCATCTGTTTCGGACAAGGAAGGCGCCCGGTCAATCATCGATGACGCCGTGAATGCGTATGGCACGATAGACGTACTCGTTAATAACGCAGGCATCCTGCGGGACAAGAGCTTCAAGAACATGGATATGAGCGACTGGGATGTGGTTCAAAATGTTCATCTGAACGGTACCGCGTATGTCACAAAAGCTGCCTGGAAGCTGATGTGGGAAAAAAGCTACGGACGAATCCTGTTTACGAGTTCGTCATCGGGAATCTTCGGCAATTTTGGCCAGGCAAACTATGGCGCGGCAAAGATGGGCATGCTTGGCTTCATGAATGTGCTGGCTATTGAGGGACTATCCAAGAACATACGCGTCAACACACTGGCACCGGCAGCGGAAACGCGACTGATCGGCACCATTCCCGGCGTTGAGGTCAATCCCGACAATCCGGACCCAATGCGCCACCCCAGGCTGGTTAGTCCCGCCGTTCTGCTACTTTGCGATGATGACGCGCCGACGAACAAAACCATTCACGCGGGCAACGGACAGTTCTACACCAGTGCAACATTTATCAACCAAGCGTTGCAGTTCGGTGCGGATGTTACCTACGAGGAATTGCTGCAGAAGAAAGAAGCGCTACTGGACATGAGTAACATCGAAGAAATGAACGGGCTTATCCGGTTGAAAATACGCGAGCAACAAGCCAATGACAACAATTGAGGTTAACGGAGGCACGATTGCCTACGAATTATTTGCTCCGGCCCTCTATTCGCCTGGAATGCTGGTGGTCGTGAGGCCGGCGTAGGTAAGCAAGGGCCGCTTGGGAAACACCTCGCCGCGCACTATTCCGTTCTTCTCTGGGACAGACGTAACAGCGCTGGTGCCTCCGATATCTATCTGTCGGAGGTGGAAAACCCGATGGAGGCCGATGCAGATGATCTACACGCGATTATCGAGCAACTGGGCCTCGGTACAGGCTGCATTGCCGGAGGATCGGCCGGCTGTGCGTTATCACTGCTGATGGCACATCGCTATCCGCAGAATGTCACCTCAATACTCGCCATGAAACCCGCTTCCACGAACGAAGAGATCATGGGATTTCTCGCGGGGATCACCTGGAATAATCTTGCGGAAAAAGCTGAGACAGACAGCATGCAGGCTGTCCTTGATCTCTCCGAAGCTTCCTACGGTAAGATGAAGGATGGTTCCGCCGGGCAAGGCGAAAACACCACCGCGTGGATAGCGAGAAGTATAGAAGCGAACCCAATGAACCGGGACCGCCTGCTGGCGATAAACCCGGGGAAGTTTGCCGCCATGTTGCGTCATTGGGGCCATAACACAAAGCATCGGGGATCAATGGGAGGCTTAACGGATGAAGAGATTCAATCCATTCAAGTGCCGGTATACATTCAGGCGGGCGACGACCTTATCCACCCCCGGGAAAGTGGCATCTGGCTGGAACAGCAACTGCCCAATGCGGAGATGTGCAACGTATCACAGGAGGGGCTGACCACCGCGGATGACTGGTGGGGAAAACTGCTTCCCGGGATCGACGACTTCCTTACACGAACGATCAGTTGAGCATCACCCCCCAGGGGCTAACTGATGGCACCGCTCGCGTAAGCCTCTGCAATCTCTTCGTCCGAAAGATTCATCACATCTGAGAGCACTTCGAAACTGTGCTCCCCTACACAGGGTGCCGGGCCACGCGGTCCGTTATCGTAGTCTGATATCCGGTACTGATGTCCCGAGTATGGGATGTTGCCCATTTCCGAGTGATCAAAGTAACGGTGAAACCCGCGGTGTTTGTATTGCTCATCCTGAAGCAGATCCCCGCTACTCTGCACTGCACCTGCGGGTATACCAGCAGACTGAAGTATCGCCATCGCCTCGTACTTATCCAGTTCGCGACTCCAGGCTGTGATGGCCTCGTCAATATCATCATGCCGCTGCAGGCGTTCAGCATGAAAAGCATATGCAGGATCGTCAGCCCATTCGGTCTGACCGATGACTTTACAGAGTGATTGCCACTGCGCATCGGTATCGACACCAATCGCGCACCACGCCTCATCACCCGTACATTGATAAACACCCTGTGGAGCGAAAAAACGATGCCGATTGCCCATTCTCGTGGCAGCGTAACCATTGACCTGCAGATCTAACAATTCAGGTGCCAGGAAATGCAGTGCGGTTTCCATCTGGGCGACGTCAATGTAACAGCCCTTGCCCGTACGTCGCCGATAGTCCAATGCCGCAGCAAGGAGAATCGGAATGAATCGCGGGGCGATAGTATCGGTATAGGCCATCCAGGGGCCTGCTGGAGGCAGATCAGGCCATCCAGTCACCTCATAAAACCCGGCGAGCGATGCAGCATGGTATCCGAATCCTGCAAGGTTTGCGGCAGGACCGGTCTGGCCCATCAGGCAGGTGCTAATCATGATCAGGTTCGGATTCAATTTCTGTACCTCCTCGTAACCCAACCCCATGCGTGCGATGGCACCCGGTGCAAAGCTCTCTATCAGCACATCGCTGTCAGTGATCAATCTGCGCGCAAGGGCCATGCCGACCTCGGTCTTCATATTGAGCGTCAGGCTGCGCTTTGACGTATTGAAATCGCCGTAGAACTGCGAGCGATTCCAACCGCTTTCGTTGTCCTTGAATGGGAGTCCGCCACGTAATATATCCGGGCGTCCTTCCGACTCCACTCGGGTCACCGTTGCACCGTGATCAGCCAGGCACTTGGATGAGATTGGTCCGACACCTACCCAGGTAAAATCTGCAACGCTGATGCCTTCGAATGGCAAGACATCAGCGTGGTCTTCCACCGACGTACGCGTCCTCGCCTGCATCAGTTCCTGTCGAATCTCGATACCATGCTCATCAAGCGCCGGTGCACCGCACCGGATTGTCAGCTCAAAGGTATCGGGTTTAGCCCATAACCCAGGCGCTGCAGCTTCGGTGCCATCGGGCAGCAGCAGCCGCTGCCAGTAGTCACGCGCTTCGAGGTGAGATAGTGCAAGCAATTCACCCAGCGTGTTGACCGGCGCGAGTGTACAACCATGCTGGACGCCATATTCAAACAATTCATTCTTGCCATGCTTCGCGAAAAAACGTCGCAACAGATCAGCACCCACCCTGAGATGGCGCGGAGCCATCTCAGGGTGGAGCATTTCGGCAGCAAAGGCCTCCCAGTCCCGGTCACGCCAGGAGTCATCAACAAGGCCATCCTGGATCATCTCTTCCGTACAGGCTTCCAACACAGGTCTGTTCGGTATCGCGACAAGGTGCCCATCGGTCGTTGGGTAAACCAGTTCCAGCGTGCCCGCCCCCTGAATCACCCCCGAACCCACCCGCTCAAACTCAAAACCCTGGATCGGCTTGGCAAGCATGCCGTTCAACATGGTCCAGGTCATCACACATTGCGCGGAAAGATCCACGTACTGCGGTTTGCCACTGGTCTGCATGCGTCGATGTGCAACCATTGACGCTGCGGCAGCTTCCGCGCCCGCATGCCGCCAAACCTGCGGCACACTGAGTCTGATTGGCGGCCTCTCTGGCTGACCCTGCAATGAAACCGGCCCGCCCATCGCAACAATAGTCAGGTCATTGCTCAGAAGGTCTGCATGAGGGCCATCATCACCAAAAGCAGTCAGGCGAACATGAACTATACGGTCGTTGATCTTCTGAGCATCCTCAACATCAATGCCATAGGTTGAGCTCAGGTTGTGACCGGACTCGAATAGAAAGTCTGCCCTCTCAATCAGCTTTTCCAGTACTGCGACGTCATCGGCATCTGCGGGGTCAAGCACAATGGATCGTTTGTTTCGGTTGAAGGCAAGGAATTGCAGGCTGCGGAGGTCTTCCTTATCTGTATCAATAAATGGCGGACAACGACGGGCATCACTGCCACGTGGTGTTTCCACCCGAATGACGTCCGCACCCAGATCCCCGAGCAACATAGGGCCAATTTCCCCCCTGTCATCGGTGAAATCCAGTATGAGATAGGGTTCAAGTAGTCTTGGTGTCATTCCTTCTGCCAACCTTATTTTTGATATCGATTGTTAGCGTATGGATATCACAGTTACTATGGTGAGTGGAAGTCAGTCGCATGTCTAACATATCGTTGATTACCATGCTTTTTTGTTATCGAAGGGAATGTAAATAGATGAAACCGCTGAAAGACATCAACATACTCGAGCTTTCAACCATGATCACCGCATCGTTCTCAGCGATGATGTTGGCCGAACAGGGAGCCCGCGTCACTAAGGTGGAGCCCATCGAACTCGGTGATCCCATGCGATTCTACGGTAGTAACAAGGGAGGCATCTCCGCACTGTTCGCGAACTGCAATCGAGGAAAACGATCGATACGCCTCGACATTAAATCGGAGCAAGGCAAGCAGATCATTGAAGAGCTGATTCCAGAGATCGATATCGTTCTCTGTAACTATCGCCCCGGCGTGATGGACAAACTGGGTCTGGGCAGTGAACGCTTGCGAACCTTAAACCCGCGTTTGATTTTTGTTGCTGTCAGCGGATTTGGGACCAAGGGACCTGACCGCAATAAACCAGCATATGACCAGATCATTCAAACCCAGGTAGGTTTTCCTGCGGTTCAGGGCCACGGCACCGACAGCCCGAAGATGGTGCGCACCCTTGTCTCCGACAAGAGTACCGCTTACACCGTGTGCCAGGCCGCGACCGCAGCGCTGTTCTTACGCGAGAGAACCGGTGAAGGACAGCATATTGATATTTCCATGATGGATGCGGCCCTGTTCTTTCTTTTTCCTGACGGCTTTATGCATGAAACGCTACTAGATGAAGATGCAGAACATTTGGCACCCCTGAGCGACAAAGCCTTCGATTTGACTAGTACTCGCAACGGTAACGTTGCCACCGCTGCAGGGACCGAAGCACAGTTAGTCGGTTTACTTGCCTCTGTAGATCAACTGCACTTGTACGCGGACGAGCGCTTCAATAGCCCGGAAAAAATACGTGAGAATTATGCCGAGTTTAGAGAACTGGTAATCGCTGAGTTCGCCCACGCCGATACCGACGAGGTAATGAAGAAGTTGAATGAAAATGATGTACCCGCGGCCAAATATCATGACTACCACGACGTCTTGAACCACCCGCAATACATTGCGAACGCCACCATTGATGAATTCGAACATCCGGCCATGGGCAATATGCGACGCGTCAAGTCACCCGCACAGTTTCATGGCGAACGCTTGCCGCCTGCCTCCCATAGCCCCGCTCATGGAGAGCACACCAGAAAGGTGCTGGCCGATATGGGTAAAACAGACGCGGAGATTGACGAGTTGATCGCACAAGGCGTAGCTAAAGAACAAGAAAGCTAATTCGCTACCGGCTTCCCTGGAGTAACTACATGCCAACACGTAGCATCATGCTCGTGATGCTATCACTACCCTGCTATGCCACGGCGTCGATTATCGACGAAATTGTAGTGACCGCAACGAAACATACGCAACCTGTCCGCGAGGTTCCCAGCACTATCGGCATGATCGATGGGGACGAACTGAGTACTATCAATCACACTCACATCAACGAAGCACTTCACCGGGTTCCCGGTGTATGGATCAGCAGAGGCAACGGACAGGAACATCTCACGGCGATACGTTCTCCCGTGCTGACGGGCGCGGGAAGTTGCGGCGCATTCTTGATGCTGCAGGATGGTATATCACTGCGCGCACCTGGCTTTTGTAACGTCAACGAACTATTCGAAGCCAGTACTGAACTGGCGTCACGAATAGAGGTGTTAAAAGGACCTGGCTCAGCTATCTACGGTTCCAATGCGATGCACGGTGCCGTCAATGTATTAACGCCCTCCCCTGTTACAGGACTAAGGCGTTTACGGGTTGAGTCCGGGGCTGATGACTACTACCGTGGGAGGTTGTCATTGTCATCAGGCGCATTGCGCGCCGATTTCTCGGGCACCACCCACGGTGGATACCAGGATCAATCAGGCTTCGATCAGCAGAAGCTACTGCTTAAGTACCAGCTACAGACAAACACGCGCAACATTACAACCTCGTTATCCATTACCAATCTGAACCAGGAAACTGCCGGATTTATCCGCGGCCCCCTTGTGTACAAGGATGCAGCCGCCAGGCGGGCCAACCCCAATCCGGAAGCCTATCGTGATGCACGATCATTTCGGCTGTTAAGTGAAATCAGACAACCACTCGGTATTGGTGAACTGTTAACGAGACCCTATCTTAGAAGTGTCTCAATGACATTCTTGCAGCACTTTTTGCCAGGACAGGCCATTGAAGAAAATGACCACAATAGCGCCGGCCTGCAGACGCTCTGGACTTCTCAGCATTGGAACCTTGGCCTGGAAGTCGAACATACCAGCGGGCATCTAAAAGAAACCCAACCGAACGCCACCATTGGAAGTCCTTTTCTGGTTGCCACCATTCCTACGGGGAAACACTACGACTACGACGTGACAGCCAGCCAGGCCGGCACATTTGTACAGTATCAGAACCAGTTAACAGCGACGCTATCTGTCATCGCAGCCGCGAGATTCCAGTTCACACACTACGACTACGAAAACCGCATGATTGACGGCAGAACCCGGGATGATGGAACACCGTGCGGCTTCGGTGGATGCCGATTTAACCGACCGACCAACCGAACAGACAGCTTCTCCAACTGGTCTCCCAAACTTGGATTTATCTATTCAGCTAACGACAACATTCAGTTCTACGGGTCACTGACGAGAGGATTTCGCGCCCCCCAGACAACAGAGCTCTACCGTTTGCAGAACGATCAAAATGTATCAGACATCGATTCGGTGCAACTGGATTCTCTTGAAGTGGGCTTCAGGGGAAATGCTGGCCGCTTCAACTACAAGGTCAGTGTCTTTGACATGAACAAGGACAACTTTATCTTTCGCGATACCTACCGCCAAAACGTCGATGGTGGACAGACCAGCCATCGTGGTATCGAAGTGAATCTGGCTTTCTCCCTTGGCACCCAAATCACGGCTTCGCTTGCTATGACCAGAGCGCAGCATGAGTACGATAACAATCCTTCGCTCTCAGCTTCCCCGCTTAAGGGGAACGAAATCGACACAGCACCAGAAACCATCGGTTCAGCGACCGTCGACTGGCTACCAAATGAACAATTGGGTCTGGAACTTGAGTGGGTTCACGTTGGTGAATACTACCAGGACCCAGAAAACCGCCATCAGTACGAGGGGCATGACCTGATTCACCTGAGAGGTTACTGGCAAATAAACGATGCACTACGTCTATCTGCCAGGGTGATGAATCTGACGGATGAAGCCTACGCTGAACGGGCAGACTTCGCCTTCGGGTCAGACCGGTATTTTGTTGGCACACCCGTCTCTTTCTTTCTTGGCGTAGACCTGGATTTGAAGTAAGTGCCTTTAGGTAAGACCCTCACGCATCCTTTAGATACCAGCGAACACCACAGATATCGACCCGATCATCGCTCACATAGCAATTACGTGATTTTGCTTCTCGCAACACATGCTCCCGGTCGGCAACGGCAATATCGATGCCCCCCAGTCCATTGCCGCGCCCGTCAGTTGCTTCAACAAAGCGCAACGTCACGTTGTTGAAGACGATATTAAGAGCAGACCCGTCTCGCTCGACTGGTAGCCCTGATACATTGCCCCAGAGTTCCGCCAGAGAAACCGGATCGTCGCCCTGCATCTCGACACCAACGAAGTCCACGGTAATGTCCTGCTTCACCTGACCTTCCCATCCGGTACCACCGACCGGATGCCAGTTACCGTTAAAATCATTGTACGCATCGGTCTCAACTTCAAAAAAGCCGGTCTTCAAGTCTCCGGGATGTAGCTGAATCAGGTTCCAATGGTCGCGTAGTGCCTCCCATGCGACACGCACGCCGTTGTCGGATGCGTTCTGCCGTACCTCGGCCTGCGTTTCAACACTGTCTGCCTGGGTAATGAACATATAGCCGCCGTCGCCATTACGACGTTCAAGGTAACGACCACCGGCAGTACCTTCTTCGATCGGTGCCACCACCTCAAGAAAGTTGCGTCCAACCGGCATCAACGTATTTTCCAAACCGAACTTGCCAACGCCGTCATCCACGTAGCATCGGTTAATCCCCAGGATGGTGGTTAGATCCTGGATTACCGGTTCCAGTTCGCTTGCGACGAGACAAATCTGGCGTAGCTGTAAGGTCATTATTAATCCCCATACTTTTGGTTTTGTAACTTTTAGATAAAAACTTCCCCGGTCTCTGAATCGATATGGGGTATGTCCGGGATCGAGATAGCCAGGCGCAACGCCGGTTCTTCGCTTACGGTAACGATGTTGTGCGCCTTACCCTTGGGCGCTCGTATGATATCGCCGTTTTTGGCGAGCCTGGGTTCCTCGCCTTCAATCTCCCATCGCAATTCACCGCCCATCACTATCCAGAACTCGTCATCATTCAGGTGACGGTGTCGGCGACTGGAGTTACCCTTTGGCGTACAGATCAGGGTCGCTGCCACTTCATTGGTTTGTACCAGGCGAACGACCCAGGGAGGTTCTCCGTGGGCAGCCACGACGTCTTCAACATTATTTTGTATGCGATTCAGCAGCTCAAGCACCATATTCCCCGATGGTGGTCGAAAATCCTATAGTCTCATCGTTTGTCTCAAGGAAACAAGCCAATTGCACGCAGACAGCCCACCGGACTATTATTGCCAACAGACTATCAAAGGAGGGGTCACTCATGATTAATACACTGGCGGACATTACCCGCACACATCGCGCCGAGAGACCTGACGACATCGCACTGCGTGTTCCTGGCCAGCGTGACTGGACTTTCGAGCAGCTTGATACAGACGCCTGCACCTGTGCCAACGCCCTGCGCGATGCCGGCATTGATGAGGGTGGGCGCATCGCTTTTCTGGCTAAGAATGAAGCTGAATTCTTTGTTTATCTTTATGGCGGTGCCAAGTTAGGGGCTGTTTCCGTTGCCGTGAACTGGCGTCTGGCACCCCCGGAAATGGAATACATCCTTAATCATAGTGAAGCGGAGATTCTGCTCATCAGTGAAGAGTTTCTGGGACACCTCAAGCAGATGAACCTGAATCTGGACCAGGTTGTCGTGCTGGGCGACCCGGGCGACTCAGGCTACTCCACCTGGGATCAGTGGCTCAGCGGCCACAGCGACAAAGACATCGTCGTCGACATCAACCCCGATGATACCTGCTTTCAACTTTATACATCTGGTACCACCGGCCTGCCAAAGGGCGTTGAGACAACCCATGCGAATCTGACCACCATGATGAGCCAGGGCCTCAAAGAACTGTCATTCTCCTCCGAGTCCATCAGCCTCGTGTGCATGCCGCTATTTCACATATCAGGTAGCGCCTGGGGCGTACTCGGCCAGTACATGGCGTGTCGCAGCATACTCCTGCGGGAAGTGGATATGGCAGAAATCCTGCGTGCCATCGAGGCCGAGAGAGTCACCCATAGCGTATTTGTCCCCGCCGTACTGCAGTTTCTGGCTGCTTTTCCCGGAATCGAGGACATCGACTTCAGCAGTTTGCAGACAGTGTGTTACGGAGCGTCTCCTATCACC
>MDTB01116182.1_pt1 | contig 14448 bp, 16 predicted proteins | sample 811161 | NCBI WGS metagenome assembly MDTB01 (sample SAMN05326650, study PRJNA326480) | marine metagenome | isolation source: seawater | place: Mediterranean Sea | collected 2009
TTATTAGAAACAAATATCTTTGGAATTAACAAAAATCTATATAATAAAGTATTAAATGTGAGTTTTAAAAAATTTATAAGACAAGAAAAAAAATTTAAAAATTTTGAGTATTTAAAAAAACAAATAAAACTTGATATAAAACAAGCAAAAAAATAAAAATGTCAAAAGACACTTTGCAATTGCCAAAAACAGCTTTTTCTATGAAAGCTAGCTTACCAACTAAAGAACCTGAAATTTTAAAAAAATGGGAAAAGAATAAAATTTTCGACAAGCTAAGAAAAAATTCTAAAGGAAAAGAAAAATTTATTTTACATGACGGCCCCCCATATGCAAATGGCCATATACATATGGGAACTGCCCTTAACAAAATTTTGAAAGATATAATTACTCGTTTTCATCAAATGAGTGGAAAAGACTCGGTATATGTTCCAGGATGGGATTGTCATGGATTACCTATCGAATGGAAGATTGAAGAACAGTATAAGAAAAAGAAAAAAAATAAGGATGAAGTTCCAATTAAAAATTTTAGACAAGAGTGTAGAGAATTTGCAAAAAGTTGGATTGATGTACATATAAAAGAGTTTAAGCGACTAGGGGTCATAGGGGATTTTAACAACTATTATTCTACTATGAGCTTCGAAGCAGAAGCTCAAATAGTGAGAGAATTAGGTAAATTTCTAATTGATGGGAGTTTATATCAAGGATTTAAACCGGTTTTATGGTCTACGGTTGAAAAGACCGCTCTAGCCGATGCAGAGGTTGAATACATGGATCATACCTCAAATACAATTTATGCTGCTTTTTCAGTAAAAGAAACAAAAAAAGAATTTCTTAAAGGAGCAAGTGTTATTATTTGGACAACTACTCCTTGGACTATACCAGCAAATAAAGCATTAGCATTCAATAGCAACATTGATTATTCAGTTTTAGAGATAGAAAGCCTTGAAAATTTTAAAGGCAAAAAAATTATTGTAGCAAAAAATTTAATCAACTCAATAACTAAAGAATGTGAAATTTCAAATTATAAAGAATTAAAAACTTTTAAAGGATCTGAATTTAAAGGAACTATCTGCTGTCATCCATTTTCTAAATTAGGTTTTGATTATGATGTTCCTATGTTAGATGCTCAGTTTGTAAATCTAGAACAAGGAACAGGAATAGTTCATTGCGCTCCTAGTCATGGTCCTGATGATTTTAATTTATGTTTAAAAAACAATATACCTTCTCTTTACACTGTAGATAATGCCGGTTTATATACGAAGGAAATACCACACTTCTCCAATACTCATATATTTAAAGCAGACCCAATTGTAATAGAGAAGTTAAAGGAGCAAAATAAATTACTCAAAAATGATAAACTAAATCACAGCTACCCTCATTCATGGAGATCTAAAGCGCCTTTAATTTATAGGGCAACGCCTCAATGGTTTATCTCTATGCAAAAAAATGATCTTAGGAAAAAAGCTATCAAAGCTATAAATGATACCACTTTTTATCCAAATAAAGGAAAAGAAAGATTGCTTTCAATGGTTGAAGGAAGGCCAGATTGGTGCGTTTCAAGACAAAGAGTTTGGGGGGTACCATTACCGATATTTATAAATAAAAAAACAAAAGAACCCCTTCGAGATAAAAATGTAATAGAGAGAATTGCCTCTATTTATGAAAAACAAGGTTCAGACTGTTGGTTTACAGATGACCCAAAAGTTTTCCTAGGAGAGAAGTACGATCATAACGATTATGACAAACTAAACGATATCGTTGAAGTTTGGTTTGACAGTGGTTCAACACACAGTTTTGTTTTAGAAAAAAGACAAGATTTAAAATGGCCAGCAGATATGTATTTAGAGGGCTCAGACCAACATAGAGGCTGGTTTCATTCATCATTATTAGAGTCATGCGGAACTAGAGGTAAAGCTCCTTTTGAAAGCATTCTTTCACATGGATTTGTGGTAGATGGTAAAGGAATGAAAATGTCCAAATCTATGGGCAACGTTATTTCACCTGAGGATATTCTAAAAAATTATGGAGCAGATATTTTAAGAGTTTGGGTTGCTGCCTCTGATTATGCGGAAGATCTCAGAATTGATAAAAGTATTTTAACGCAGCATGCAGAGTCTTACAGAAAAATTAGAAACACATTTAGATTTATATTAGGTAATTTAAAAGATAAATTTGAATCTCAAGACTTTAAAAAATTAGACATAAAAGGCTTAGATGAGCTAGAACAATATATTTTGCATAAAATTTATCACATAAATAAATCAGTAGAAAATAATTTAAAAAACTATAACTTTCATAAATTATATAAAGAGCTATTAAATTTTTGTACTTTAGATTTGTCATCTTTTTATTTTGATATTAGAAAAGATGTTCTTTATTGTGATAGCGAAAATTCAAAAAAAAGAAAAAATTGTGTAATAGTTTTAAACATCCTATTAGAAAGCTTACTCAAATGGTTTGCTCCAATCTTAGTTTTTACAGCTGATGAAATATATAGTTTAATAAGCAAAGAAGAAAAAAATATTCATGAGCATTCTTTTGTAAGTGTTCCAAACAATTGGGAGAACAAAAATTTAAATGACAAATGGGATCAATTATTTAAGATCAAACAAGAGGCAAATATTGCAATAGAAGCAAAAAGATCATCTAAAGAAATTGGATCAAGCTTAGAGGCAGAAATTAAATTAAGCGTTAACAAAGAAAAATTTGAACTGTTAAAAAATTTAGATTTAGCTGAATACTTTATCACATCAAAGGCAGAAAAAGTTCTTTCTGAGGAATCAGAAATGAAAATTGATGTAAATAAAGCAAAAGGAAACAAATGTCCAAGGTGCTGGAAAATTTTAGAAACAAGCTGTATTAGATGCTCTGACTTAATATAAAATGAATTTTCTTAATAGCATTAAGGTATTTAAAAATAACTTATTAAAAAAAGAAAATATTTTTTTTTTAATCTTAATTCTATTTATTTTCTTTTTAGACAGATATTCAAAAAATTTTATACTAAACAATTTTAGCGAAAAAAGATTTTATATAAATGATTATCTAAATTTTGACTTGACCTGGAATACAGGTATAGGATTTGGATTATTGAGCTTTGATTTAGAAATAATTTATAATTCTATAACTTTTTTAATTGGGGTAGTAATTTTCATTTTGTTTTATCTTTCAATAATATCCACAAAACTAGATAAATTAATCTACTGTATAATTATTGGTGGCGCTTTAGGTAATTTTTATGATCGATTGCAGTATAAAGCTGTACCTGATTTTATAGATCTCCACTACAATAACTTTCACTGGTTTACTTTTAATGTTTCAGATGTATTTATAAGTTTCGGAGTTCTAGTATTTATATTAAAAGGATTTTATGAAAAAAATTAATTTAATATTAATATTAATTTTTCTTATTATTAGCGCATGTGGAAATGTTGGGAAAATTTTAAGAAATGAAAAAATTAAAACAACAGATGAGTTTTTAGTTGAAAAGAAAAAACCATTAATCTTACCGCCAGATTTAGATCAAATACCAGAACCAGGCACAAAGGTTGAAAATAAAACTGAAGAAAAAGATGCTCTAAGGAAAATTTTGAAAAAAAATTCAAAAGAAAAAAAAACTTTTGAAAAATCTTCATCAATTGAGGAATCTATTATTAAAAGATTACCAAAATGATTAAACAAAACTTAGTTTGTAAAAATAATTTTTTAAAAAAAGACCTTAGTAAAAAATTTTCTCAAAAACTTTTAAAAGAATTCAAAAAAATAATAGAGGAGGTTAATTTAGAAATTAATAATAATAAAAAACTACTTTCTGTTTTGAACAAGGATTATAGATTTAATTTTAATTTAAATGATTTTAAAAAATTTAAAAAATTTAAAACTATTGCTTTAGTTGGAATGGGTGGGTCAGTTCTTGGCACGGAGGCTATATATAATTTTTTAGCAAAAAAAATTAAAAAAAAGGTTTACTTTTTTAATAACTTAGATTTTGAAAAAATTATAAGATTTAAAAAAAAAGAAAAAAAGAATAAAGTTTTATTTTTAATTATTTCAAAATCTGGCAACACTCTTGAAACCTTGTCAAATCTTTTTAGTTTAAACATAATCAAAAAGAACTCAAAAAACATAATTATTATCACAAAAAAAAAAATAGTTTTCTTAGTCGGCTAGTTGATAAATTTAATTTGTTTTATGTAGAGCATAATAAATTTGTTGGCGGAAGGTATTCAGTACTGTCAGAAGTTGGAATTCTTCCATCTTACTTAATCGGCATCAATATCTTTAAGTTAAGATCGCAAATAAGAGAATATCTGAAAGGTAAAAACAAATTATTTTTAAAAGAAAGCTCGATTAATTTAGCTAAAATTATGCTCTTAAAAAAAAAGAAGAATTTGATTTTTCTAAATTATGTTCCAGAACTCGAAAACTTTTTGTATTGGTGTCAACAATTAATTGCTGAAAGTCTTGGTAAGAAAGGAAAAGGTTTTCTTCCAGTAATATCTAATGTTCCAAAGGATCATCACAGTTTATTGCAATTATATTTAGATGGCCCGAAAGATAAATTATTTTATATTTTTAGTTTTAAAAAAAAAGAAGAGACTAATGAAAAAATTAATTTAAATAAAATAAGCTTAAAAAAAAACTTTTTACACAACAAAAAACTTAGCACTATTAAAGAGGCTCAAAAAAATGCAATGATAAAATCGTTAAAAAAAAATAAAATTTCTTTCCGTGAATTTAAGCTTAATAATATTAAAGAGGATGTTTTAGGAAAACTATTCTCTTACTTTATGCTAGAGACAATTATTTTAGCAAAGCTAGTTAATCTTAACCCTTTTGATCAACCTGCTGTCGAACAAGTAAAAATTGATACAAAAAAATTAATCAGTAAATAGACCAAAGATAATTTTTGAGCGACCATATTTTTTTTCAATAATTATTTTAATTAAATTATCTAAATAATCTTTTGTCTTTACATCTCTATGAATAATTACAATATGATTTTTTTGGAAAAGTTTATTTTTTTTTATTAGATCAAGATTATTTATAAAACTTTTATCAGCATAAGGAGGATCAAAAAAAAATATATTATATTTTTCATTTATATTTCTTTTGAGAAAATCGCTGACATTATCTTTGAATATTTTTGCTTTCTCAAAAATTAATAGATGATTTAAATTTTTTTTAATAGTCTCATTAGCAACTGGGTCATTTTCAATAAAAGCAACATTTTTTGCTCCCCTAGAAATACACTCTATACCAAAAGATCCAATGCCAGAATAAAGATCTAAAATAGATGCTTCCTCGATTTTAATGTTTAAAAATTTAGAATGGATGAGTAAATTAAATATGTTTTCTTTCACAGAGTCTCTTAAGGGTCTAGTCGTACTATTTTTGATAAATTGAATTGATTTCCCTTTTAATTTTCCGCTAATAATTCTCATTAATTTAGCTGATAACTCTCCAACCAATATCTCTTCTGTAAAAACCGTCTTTCCAATTTAATTTCTTAATAATAGAGATGATTTTTTTTCTAATGTCATAAAAATTTGCACCAACTGAAGTCACATTTAATACTCTTCCTCCATTTGAAAATAGCTGGTTATTACTAAATTTAGTACCAGCATGATAAATAAAATCATTTTTAGATAAAATAAGTTTTTCTATATTCTTTATAGGTTTATTATTTTTATATTTTTTAGGATAACCTTTAGAGCACAAAACAATTGTCATACTTTTATTTTTTTTCCACTTAATTTTTGTTTTTTTCAATTTATTTTTTACAGTGTTAGAAATAATTTTAAATAAATCTGTTTCTAATCGTGGCAGGATAACTTGGCATTCCGGGTCACCCATTCTGATATTGTACTCTATTAAAAAAGGCTCATCATCTTTAATCATTAAACCCACATATAAAAATCCATTATATGGTTTTTTCTTTTTTTTTAGTTCATTTAATGTTGGAATTACAATTTTATTGATTATTTTTTTTTCCAATGTTTTATTGATAACAGGTGCTGGAGAATAAGCTCCCATCCCACCAGTATTAGGTCCTTTATCTTTTTCAAAAACACGCTTATGGTCTTGGGCTGATCCAAAAAATTTGAAATTATTATTATCAACAATTAAAAAATAACTAGCCTCTTCTCCATCTAAATATTCTTCGAGAACAAGTTTTTTTGATGATTTAAATTTTCCTTTAAAAATTGAAGAAGAAATTTTATAAACTTGATCCTTTGTTTTACAAATACTTACACCCTTACCAGCAGCTAAACCATCTGCTTTAACAACAACCGGAAAATTAGAATTTTTTATAAAATTATCTACATCCTTAATTTTTTTGCATATTTTGAATTTAGCTGTCGGTATATTGTTTTTAGCACAAATTTTTTTCATAAAAGCCTTAGAGCCTTCTAATTGAGCTGCAAATTTACTAGGTCCAAAAACATTTATATTATTTTTTTTTAAATGATCAACAATACCTTTTACTAATGGTTCTTCTGGCCCAACAATAACTATTTTAATTTTAAAAAGTTTGATAAGTTTTAAAACTTTTTTAAAATTTAAAATATCAACATTTATGTTTGTAGCGATATTTGAGGTGCCCGCATTTCCAGGGAAACAAAAAATTTGACTTACTTGTTTGGAATCTTTTAACTTTTTACATAAAGCATGTTCTCTTCCTCCACTTCCAATTAATCCAATGTTCATGATATTAATAATATTGTATAATTTATAGATGATTAAAAAAAAAGCTAAACTTTTTTTTAAACACAATTATTTTGATATTATTGAACAAGGTAATTTTGTAATTTGCGCAGTATCAGGTAAAGAAATACCGCTAGAAAAATTAAATTACTGGAATGTAGAATTACAAGAAGCTTATTTTTCACCTTTTGAAGTAAACAAAAGACTAAAAGATTTAAAAAAATAATTTTATTTCCATCTATTATGTGTCCAGATCCATTGATTAGGATTTTTTTGGATCATTTGCTCAAGTATACTATTAAGCTTAGTGGTTAGATCAATTTTACTTTTAAATTCAGTTGGATTTATATTTTCATGAAAAGTTATCTCAAAATTATTTTCTTTAGTTCGTTCAATAAAAACTGGGATAATTGATAAATTATATTTTAATGCTAATTGCGCTGGTAAAGTTGTTGTCAAAGCAGACTTACTGAAAAAATTGACTTTTTCACCCTCACTCACACGTTGATCTATCATTAAAGCGATACTAAAACCTTTTTTTATATATTCAATAGACTCTCGAACACCATTAATACCCTTTTTTATTTGATTCCTGCATACATATTTTCTTCTAAGAAATTCCATAAATGGATTTAGAAAAAAATTATTAAGCGGTCTATAAATAGTTGCTAATTTAATATTTTTTTTAGTAATTTCCATAGACATTAATTCAAAGTTTGCGAAGTGACCTGAAACAAAAATAACTGGTTTATTTCCTTTTTCTATTATATTTAATTCTGCTTCTCCTTTAATGTTTATATGGGAATTTTTATTTCTAAAGTAATTTAAAAAAGCATATTCAATAAACGTCATACCATAATTTTTCCACATGTTTGATATAATTTCTTTCTTTTGAGTCATAGAAATTTTATCAGAAAAGTTCTCGATATTTTTATCTATAATATTTTTAGATTTAAAAATTTTTGCAAAATATAAAAAAAAATAAGAAAAAAAAATTCTACTCAATTTTAATCCTAATATTCTTCCAACTAAAAAGAAGAAATAAATTATAAGCGACTGGAAGAAATATTTTATTACCTTAATCATATAATTCTAATATTCTATTAAATAATTTTGAACTGTTTTCTATTTCTAGATCAGTTTTAAGATATTTGATTTCTTTAAAATTAAAATCTTTTATTCTAAAATAATCTTTTTCGGTCATTATAATTTGTAAATTGTTTTTTAAAGAATAATCAATTATATTTAAAATTTCAGATCTATTAAACTTATAATGATCGGGGAAACTTAACTTTTTTTCTATACTACATCCATATTGATTTAATAAATTATAAAAATTTTCTGGGTTACCTATCCCTGCGATCGCAAAGAGTTTTTTATTTTTAAATAAATTTATATTCAAAGGTTTAAATTTTGAGTAAAAAAATTGAATTTCTCTATTAATTTCTAAAATGCGATTTTCAAAAGCAACGTCTTTTTTTCCATTAATAATAACAATTTGAGCATCAATTAGTGAGCTTAATTTTTGTCGAAGTGGTCCAGCAGGAAAAACAAATTCATTTCCTAGTTGCTGATTTTGATTAAAACAAATGATATTTAAACTTTTGTTAATAGTAAAATCCTGAAACCCATCATCAAGAATGACTATATCAGAGCCTTTTGAAATAGCATCAACAATACCCTCAGATCTTTTTTTTAGGTAATATTAAATCATTGTAATAATTTCTTATTAAGTCGTGCTCATCAGAATGATTTTTATAAAATTTTTTAACTATTGATGGTTTTTTTCCATACTTTGATAATTCATTAGCGATTAAAATTGATGTGGGAGTTTTACCAGTTCCACCAATATAAATATTACCAACACAAATTGTTGGAATTTTAAAACTTTTGGGTTTTAATATCTTTCTTTGCAAGTAAAGGACAAGCTGAAAAATTAGAGAGAGAGGTAGCAAAAGAAAAGAGAGAGAACTTCGATTTTTATTCCAAAATTTTGGTTTATTTATTTTCATAAATTAAAAAATTATTGATTTTTTTCAAACTTTCAGAAAGTATTTTTTGTCCTAAATTATCGATGGTTTTAGCAAATTTTAAGTCCTTTACTCCGTTAATTTTGAAATCTAATAATAAGCATCTTGCTAATTCTTCAGGACTATTAACCTCTTTTGATACATTGTTTTTTTCTAAAATTTTATAAACTTCTTTAAAATTATAAACAAATGGTCCGTGATAAACTTTACACCCCAGTTTTACTGCTTCAATTGGGTTTTGCCCTCCAACATTTTTTAATTTTTTGATATTAGACTTTCCTATAAATACACTTTTAGAATTTTTGAAAAAACTTGATAAAATACCGTAAGAATTAATTATTACAATTTCTCTATCTTCTAAAATATGATCACCCGAATTTAATATTTGACAATTAAGATTGTATCCATCACATAACTTTTTTATATCCGCACTTCTGTTTACATGCCTTGGAGCAATTATAGTAACAATATTTTTCATATCTTTTTTAATTTCTAAATGAGTTAATAAACAAAAATTTTCTTCTCCATTATGAGTACTGGCAGCAAGCCAAAAATTTTTAGAGGTAAGAAATATTTCATTATTATTTTTAATATTTTTTTTAATTGTCTCACAAAACTTTATATTCCCTATATAATGAATATTCTTTGCATTGAGATTTTCAAGATATTCTTTGGTTTCAAAATTAGACGTTAAACATAAATCAAATGAACCAAAAAGTGATTCTGCAAATGATGATACAAATCTCCATCTATTAAAAGTTTTATTCGTTATTCTTGCATTTAAAATTGCCAAGGGTATTTTTTTTTCCTTTACAACAGATATTAAGTTAGGCCAAATTTCAGAATCCACTAAAAAAATTGCCTTTGGTTTCCATAAGTCTAGAAATTTGACAATTAAAAATTTCACATCAATTGGAATAAATCTATGATGGATATTGTTGTTGTTTTTAAATTTGATTTTAGCAAGATTAGCAGAGCTTAAAGTAATAGTAGTTACTAAAAACTCTAAACTATTTTCACGAACGTTTAATTGGTCAATTATAGGAATTATACTTTTAAGCTCACCAATGCTTGCCGCATGAAACCAAATCAACTTAAGTTTATTATTTTTTTTAACATTATAGTTTGAGGAAAAAATTTTTTCCTTGTATCTTTTTTGATCCTCCTTTTTAGCTAGTTTTCTAAAAAAAATTATAAGTACTAAAATTGGATAAAATAAGTTAGTAAGTGCTCTATAAAAGAGTATCATCTAATCACTTAAGTTGTTTTTGATATAAAGATTTGTATTCTTCACAATTATTCATCAAATAATTATGATTGCCACCATTTATTACATTCCCATCTTTAAAAACAAATATCTTGTTTGCGCTGTGAATAGTTGAAAGTCGATGTGCTATAACTATGGTAGTTTTATTTTTAATTAAATTATTTATAGCATTTTGTACAATTCTCTCTGACTCAGTATCTAATGAGGAAGTAGCCTCGTCTAACAGGATAATTGGTGAGTCTTTTATAATTGCTCTTGCAATAGAAACTCTTTGCTTTTGCCCTCCAGACAATTTGACACCATTTTCACCAACATAACTATTATATTTATCAGGTAGGTTATTTATAAATTCATCAGCGGCGGCAAATTTACATGCTCTTTCTACATCTTGTTGAGTAGCTGAGGGGTTTGCGTAAGCAATATTTTTTTTGATCGTGTCATCAAACAATACAATTTCTTGACTTACTAAAGCGATACTTTCTCTTAATGAATTTAATCTAATACTTCTGATATCTTGCCCGTCTACTTTAATTGAACCTTTTTGAGGATCATAAAATCTTGGTATTAAATTTATGATTGTACTTTTACCTGCACCACTTTGTCCGACTAGCGCTGTAATTTTTCCTCCCTCAATATTTAAGTTTATATTTTTAACTGCTTTAAATTTAGTAGTGGTGTCATATTTAAAATCTACATTTGAAAACTCTATATTACAATTTGATATTTTAAGTTCTGGCAAACTATCATCATTTTTTATTTGAATTGGTTTATCAATAACCGAAAAAATTCTTTTTGCTGCAACAGCACCTTGATGAATTGTCATGTTAATTGTGGCGAGAGATCTTACAGGTTGGTAAGCAAGCATCATCGCTGCTAAAAATGAAAAAAAATTGTTAACTTCTAATTCTCCCGCATTTATTAATCTTCCTGAGTAAAAAATAAAACCTGCAATCATTATTCCTGTCAAAAATTCCATTATTGGAGTGGCCCTGATAACTAAACTTCCAAGTCTTATGTTCTTATCTACAAGTTGTGATATTACATTTTTTGAATTATTTTCTTCAAAATCCTCTTTTTGATAAACTCTTATCATTTTTGATGCTTTAAAAATATCGCTTAGAAAAGAAATTAATTTTCCAGAGAGTTCACTTGCTTGCAAAGTAGCTTTTCCAGTTTTTCTTCCTAAATTTTTTGCCAAACCTGCAGCAAGCGGTATCATTATCATTGCAAAAAAAGCGAGTTTCCAGTTTTGATAAAACATCACACCAACAAGAAATATTACTGAAAAACTATCTTTCATAATATTAAGGACTCCAGTACTGACTAGCTGGTGGATTTGTCCTGAGTCATACATAATGTTGGAAATATATTTTCCAGAGTGTCTAGAGTCTAAAGTTTGAACATCAGAAAATAATATTGACCTAGCTATTTTTTTTTGCATTTCACCAGATATTTTTTGTCCAATTTTTAGAATATTTAATCTTGCAAAGTATAAAGATAGTCCTTTCGCTGCGAATGCAAAAACTATAGCTACTGGTATCAACCAAGCTAAAGTTTGGTCTTTTTCAACAAATATTTTTTTTACTGCTGGATCTAACAACCATGCAGTTGCCGATGTTGAACCAGCAACTAATATTGATAAAAACAAACATAATATTATTGTTTTAATATGATACCGTACATATTGTTTATATAATCGTTTTAAAATAGTTTTTAGTTCTTCTGCATTCATAGATTAGTAAGATAATATTGTTATAAATAAAAATAATCCTGTTAAATTATTTAACTTGAAAGCTTTTAAGCAGTTTAATGGTTTTTCTTTTTTAAAGATTTTAATTTGATAAACAAGTGTTATTAAATAAAAGATTATAAATAAAGCGGGTAAACCAAAATAAAGTTTGTGGTACAAAAGAAGAATTATTAGAGAAAAAGAAATTAAATAGTTTAAGCTCACAAAAAATTTTATATTTTTTTTTAAACTTAATAGATGTTGATTTAAGACCAATTATTTCATCATCAGACATATCTTGAGCTCCATAAATTGTGTCATAACCCAATGTCCAAAATATGGCTGATAGATAAAGAATAACTATTTCTAAAGAAATAGAATTTTCGATAGCTGCCCAGGACATAATAATTCCCCAATTGAAAGTAAAACCTAAAAATAATTGAGGCCAATAAGTTATTCTTTTCATAAAAGGGTAAGAAAAAGCTAAAAACATTGAACCAAACCCAAGCATAATTGTTAAAAGGTTAAATTGGATTAAAATTAAAAAAGCCAAAATGCAAAGAATTAATACATATACAAATGATTTCATTACAGATATTTTTCCAGATGCAATAGGTCTTTTTTTTGTTCTCTGCACTTTTTTATCAAAATCTTTGTCGACTATGTCGTTAAAAATACATCCTGCGCTTCTCATTAAAACTGAACCAAGAAAAAATAAAATTAAATAATAAATAAATAAATTTATATTATCATTTACTGAATACGCATAAGCCAAACCCCATGAACATGGCCAAAACAACAACATAAATCCAATAGGTTTATTAAGTCTTGTTAAATTAATAAATATTTTTAAATGTTGCATGAAATACTACTTGTAAATATCAAACACTAACTTCATAATCAATTTGATTCGATATGGATATAGATTACACAGTTGCAGCATTGATGTTCCCAGCAATTCCATTAATGATGACTATGTATAGTAATCGATTTCACACATTAAGCGCTTTAATAAGACAAATTCACGATCAATATACTTTTGAAAAAAAAGTCCCACCAGAGTGGGAAAATCAATTACACGTTTTAAACAAAAGAACTAACTATCTCAAATACACAATGGGATTTGCCGCTTTTGGTTTTTTATTCAATATGACAACAGTATTAATGCTTTATCTTGGCAGTTTACAAATAGCTCGTTTCATCTTTGCAGGTTGTTGTGTTTGTATGATTGTTTCAATTTTTTTATTTATGCATGAAATAAGACTCTCTAATCAGGCTTTGAAATATCATTTAAGTGATATGGACTCGATGAGGAAAGATTATTAATTTTTACCATCTAAAAGTTTTTTTTTGAAAAGAGAAATGCCTTCACTTTTTTTATGTTCGTAGGACTCTTTAAAAGTATCTAATTGCCATCCCTGCATTCTTTTAATAATTGTTTTTAGATTTTCTTCTTTCCATTTATTGCTTGAATTTTCATCTTTCCATTTTTTTTTCTCTTCATTAGTTCTTGCACAACCGTAACAATAGCCTGTTACAGGATCTGTTCTGCAAATACTAATACAAGGAGAGATAATTTTATTTTCCATTAAGGAATTATAACAGCTGGCCCTGTTAATTTTCTATTCTCTAAATCTTCATGAGCTTGTTTAGCATCAGCAAGTTTATATTCTTTAGAAATTCTAATTTTAATTTTTCCAAATTTGACTTTTTCAAATATAGCATCAGCTCCTTCTTGAAGTTCTTTTTGATTTGTAAAGTATTGAGCAATCGAAGGTCTAGTTAAATATAATCCTTTAGGTTGAATATCTTTAGGCACATTTACAGGGTCAAGTGGACCTGAGGCATTTCCAAAACTTATCATTGTCCCTCTTGTTTTTAGGCATTCAAGTGATTTATGAAAAGTATTTTTACCTACACCATCAAACACAGCAGGCACACCTTCATTATTAGTAAATTTCATAACCTCTTTTGCAAAGTCATCTTTGGAATAATTAATAACATGTGCATAACCATTTTCGTTTGCTACACTAATTTTTTCATCAGATCCAACAGTTCCAATTACTTTTGCACCAATGCTATTTGCCCACTGAGCAAATATTTGACCAACGCCTCCAGCTGCTGCGTGAAATAAAACTGTTTCACCTGCTTTTAATTTATAAGTTTTACATAGCAGATAGTTTGTTGTTAAACCTTTGGTCATTAGTGTTGCAGCTTGCGTATGTGAAATTCCATCTGGAATTTTTACTGCTATTTTAGCTGGTATAATCCTTTGTTGAGCATAAGCTCCTAGAGGAACGGAAGCATAGGCAATATTATCTCCTTTACTAAATTCTGTAACGTTAGATCCAACTTCATCAATTTTTCCTGCAGCTTCTAAACCAATTCCGCTAGGAAGCTTAACAGGATACAAGCCTGATCTATGATATGTATCAATATAATTTAAACCAATCGCATGATTAGTAACCTTAATCTCATCAGGGCCAGGAGCGCCTACATTAACATCTTGAAGTTCTAGAACTTCTGGACCACCATTTTTCTTAACTACTATTGATTTGGGCATTTAAGAAGGAACGTACTTTAACTTTTAGTATTTAGCAAATGTTCCATTGTTGTAATCTTGAATAGCTTCAAGTATTTCAGCTTTTGTATTCATCACAAAAGGACCACCTCTTGCAATTGGTTCACCAATTGGTTTACCAGCTATAAATAAA
>MDTB01006665.1_pt1 | contig 14447 bp, 11 predicted proteins | sample 811161 | NCBI WGS metagenome assembly MDTB01 (sample SAMN05326650, study PRJNA326480) | marine metagenome | isolation source: seawater | place: Mediterranean Sea | collected 2009
TTTTAAAAAAGCAGAAAAAGCAAATATAGGAGAAGTTGTTGTCGCAGCTGAAGACCAAGAGATAGTTGATGATGTGATAGGGAATGGAGGAAATGCTATTTTAACCTCTAAAAACCATAAAACTGGAACTGATAGGGTTTATGAGGCTTTTAAAAAAATAGATGAAAACAATATTGATTTTATTATGAACATCCAAGGTGATGAGCCTGGTATTAACATAAATGACATTAAAATTTTAGATATGAAAATGAAAAAAAATAATTCATTGATTGGCACTCTGGCATCGAATATTTTAGATAATGATTTATTTCAAGATGAAAATTTAGTAAAAGTAAAAATTGAGGAGTCTTTTAAAAATAATTCTTTTCCATATGCTCAAAATTTTATGAGAAAGACTATCGATAAAAAAAATATTTTTCATCACATAGGTATCTATTGTTATCAAGTAAAGACACTTGAAAAATTTATATCCCTTAATCAATCAAAAAATGAATTAGTAAATAAATTAGAGCAGTTAAGAGCACTAGATAATGGTATTAAAATTAATGTTGCATTAGTAAAAGATTCTCCAATGGGTGTGGATACTAAAGAAGATTATCTAGCTATAAAAAAAATTATGAAATATAAATAGCTATGGGTAAAATTTATTTTCAAGGAACTTATGGTGCATACTCACATCTAGCATCACTTTCAATCGATCCAAAAGCTGACATAAATCCATGTAAAACTTTTGATGAATGTTTTTTAAAAGCACAAAATGAAAAAAACTCAAAAATCGTTATACCAGAGTCTAATAGGATTACTGGAAATATTGGAATTGAGTATTTAATATTTAAATATCGCCTAAATATATACTCAGAATATTTTCAAAAAATTGAACATAATTTATTAGGTCAACCAGGTGTCAAAATATCAGAAATAAAAAAAGTTTTCTCTCATACTCAGGCATTATCTCAATGTTCAAAATTTATCAAAAAAAATAATCTAATAGAACATGTAAGAGCTGATACAGCTGGTTCAGCTAAGATGGTTTCAGTTAACAAAAAAAAGGATGAAGGAGCAATAGCATCTACTTTAAGTGCAAAAACTTATGGATTAGAAATTATTCAGAAAAATATTGAGAATGAAAAAGGCAATCTAACAAGATTTTTAGTCATGGGAAAAGATATAATTCAACCAGAATATGGTAAAAAAAATTATATCACTTCTTTTCTATTCAAGCTTAAAAGTAAGCCAGCAGCTCTTTACCAATCTTTAGGAGGCTTTGCAATTAATGGAGTTAATTTAACGAAATTACAAAGTTATCCTGAAAAAAATTCTTTTGACTCATTCTTTTTTTTGTGTGACCTTGATGGTCATATTGAAGATCCTAAAGTTCAAAAATCTCTTGAGGAGTTAGGGCTTCATTGTGAGGATTTTCATGTACTAGGTGTATTTGAGGCCGATCCAATAAGAGAAAATAAGTAATCTTTTCTTGTGGATTAGAAATCATTACTGTTATAATAGTTTTGGAGGCTAGAGGTGGATGCTGCTTTAATCCGACCAGATCTTAACAGAAGCAGTCGTAGAGACAGTTTTTCAGGTTCTAGTCTCCTAATTGTATTAAAATGAATAAAAATTCAAAAGTTTTAGCTCTGAAATATAGACCACAAACGTTTGATGATTTAATTGGTCAAGATATTGTGGCTGAAACAATTATAAATTCTATAAAATCAAATAAGTTACCTAATGCTTATCTTTTTACTGGAATAAGAGGAATTGGAAAAACTACAACCGCAAGGATTGTTGCAAAGTCTTTAAATTGTTTAAAAGGTATTGAAAACTTATGTAAAGAAGATTTATGTGAAAATTGTGAGGCAATATCAAACTCAAACCATATAGATGTTCTTGAAATGGATGCAGCGAGCAAAACAGGAGTAGACGATGTTAGAGATCTAATTGAGTTTTCAAGATATGGACCAACTTCTTCTAAATATAAAATTTATATTATTGATGAGGTACACATGCTCAGCAAACAAGCGTTTAATGCTTTATTAAAAACACTTGAGGAACCGCCAGAGTATTTAAAATTTATTTTTGCTACAACCGATATAAAAAAAATACCTATCACTGTAGTTTCCAGATGTCAGAGATTTGATCTTGCACGAATAAAATCGATTGAATTATTTAACTTTGTAAAAAAAATCAAAGAAAAAGAAAAAGGTAAAGCAACAGATGATGCTTTAAGATTAATTGTTAAAATCTCAGAAGGTTCTGTTAGAGATGCATTATCATTACTAGATAGAGCTTTGCTTAGCGTAAACAATGAAAAAGAGTTAGATTTAAAAGGTGCTCAGAAAGTATTTGGTTATTTTGATAAGATACAACTAATCACTCTATTTAGATTAATTTTACTTGGTGATGAAAATGGAGTAATTGAAAACTATAGAAAAATTTATGATCAAGGTGTTGAGGCAAAAGTATTTATAAATGATTTTTTAGAAATTTTATATTATTTTAAGAATATTAATTTTCTTACTCTCGAAAGCACGAACTTTGCTTTAAATGACGATGAATTTAATAAGATTAAAGAAATTTCTAATGACGTAGATGCAGAAATTTTAATTTTATTTTGGCAGTTTACAATTAAAACTTTAAGTGAACTAGACATCGTTTCTAATCAACATATATCAATTGAAATGTTTTTACTGAGATTAATACATCTTAAAGATTTTAACTTTAATAATAAATTAGAAAGTAGCAAAACTAAATTAGAGATAGAAGATAAAAGTGTTACATCCTCACAAATATCAAATAAAAAAACTATAAATCAAATTAAAAATATAGCTCAAGAAAAAAATATAAAGCCAGAAATTAAGATAGAAACAAAACTTACAGGCAAATTATCAATAAAGTCTTTAAGTGAATTGATAAATTTATGCTCATTAAAAAAAGAAATTAAGCTTAAATATGAGCTTGAAAAAAATGTAAATTTAGTAAAGTTTGATGAGGGAAGAATTGAAATATCTTTTAATGATAATTTAGATAAAAATTTTGTCAAAGACTTGTCCACTAAACTTTTAGAATGGACCAACCAAAGATGGATTATAAGTTTTAGTAAAATACAAGGAGAAATCTCAATTAAAGATAAAAAGAAAAATAAACAAAAAATATTAATTGAAAAGACTAAAAATTCAGATTTATTTAGAACCATGCAAGACTATTTTCCAGATGCAGAATTAGTAGCTATTAAACCCTATAAGAAAGATGAGGAAAATGACTGATTTTAAAAAGATTCTTGATAAGGCAAAAGAGTTAGAAACTAAAATGAGAGAAAGCCAAGAAAAAATTAAAAATATTAGAGTTGAAGGAATTTCAGGCTCAAACTCAGTTAAAGTTGTATTAGATGGTGAAGGAGAAATGCAAAATATTGAAATTTCAGACGAAATTCTCAAAGAGGAAAAATCTATTGTTGAAGATTTAATTGTTGCAGCACATAATAATGCAAAAAATCAGTTGAAGTCAAAAACAACTGAAGAAATCTCTAAAGCTACTGGTGGATTAGGTATTCCAGGTTTTAAATGGCCATTATAACTAATGCAGAACATTACTGAAATTGAAGATTTAATTAAATTGATATCCAAATTACCAGGGCTTGGACCTAAGTCTGCAAGAAGAATAGTATTAAAACTAATTAATAGCAGAGATGAAATAATTAAGCCAATGGTTAACACATTAGCTAAAGTTTATAAAAATGTTATTCGCTGTAATTTATGTGGTTCATTGAAATCAAATATTGAAGGATGTAAAAATTGTGAAAATGATAAAGAAAAGTTTAATAAGATTTGTGTTGTAGAAGATTTAGCAGATCAATGGTCGATTGAAAATTCAAATATTTATAAAGGCTACTTCCATATTCTTGGAGGAACAGTTGCATCCATTGGACACAGAAAGGAGGATCTTTTAATTAATTCATTAGTTGATAGAGTTCATAAACAAAAAATTGAAGAGGTGATTATAGCAACTAGTGCTACTGTTGAAGGCCAAACTACAGCATACTACATTCAAGATAGTTTAAAAGATACAAACGCAAGAATTACTAAATTAGCACAAGGTTTACCAGTAGGTGGAGAGATAGAAAGTTTAGATGACGGAACTTTATTTTCTGCTTTTAAAAATCGGTCAAAATTAAATTCTAATTCAGATTAGATTTTTCTTTAATTCTATTTAAGTGTAATAATGGCTCAGTGTATCCAGAAGGTTGTTCTTTACCTTTAAAAATTAAATCACAAGCTGCTTGAAATGAAATAGAGTTATCAAAATTATTACTCATTTTTTTATAATCTTTGTCATTTCTATTTTGTTCATCAACCACTTTTGCCATTTCTTTCATAATCTCCATAACTTGAATTTTCGTTGTAATTCCGTGATATAACCAATTTGCAATATGTTGAGACGAAATTCTTAAAGTTGCTCTGTCTTCCATTAAACCAACATTATTAATATCAGGAACTTTAGAGCATCCAATTCCTTGATCTATCCATCTCACTACATAACCTAATAAGGTTTGAGCTGAATTAGATATTTCCTTATTTATTTCATCTATAGACCAATTAGTTCTATCTGCAACTGGAATTGATAATAAATCATCAAGTTGGGCAGTATCTCTGGATTTAATTTCTTTTTGTTTTTCAAAAATATTAATCTCGTGATAATGTAATGCATGTAGTGCTGCAGCCGTAGGAGATGGTACCCAAGCACAATTAGCTCCTGCTTTCAAATGACCAGTTTTTTGTGCTAACATATCTTTCATTTTATCTGGCATAGCCCACATTCCTTTACCAATTTGAGCTTTTCCTGAAAAGCCACATTTTAAACCTATATCAACATTATTATTTTCATAGGCTTGAATCCATTTAGATTTTTTCATGTCTCCTTTTTTAATCATCGGGCCTGCTTCCATAGATGTATGTATTTCATCTCCAGTTCTATCCAAAAAACCTGTGTTAATAAAAAAAACTCTACTTTTTAAGGACCTAATGCATTCTTCAAGATTAGTAGAAGTTCTTCTTTCTTCATCCATAATACCAATTTTACAAGTATTTTTTTTTAAATTTAAAATTTCCTCTACTTTAGTAAAAAGTAAATCAGTGAAAGCCGTCTCATCTGGACCATGCATTTTTGGTTTAACAATATAAATGGAACCACTTCTTGAATTCCCCCCTTTTTTTAAGTCATGCAAAGCTGCGGCAGTAGTAATAAAAGCGTCCATCAATCCCTCTGGAATTTCACTACCATCATCAAGAATTATAGATGGGTTTGTCATTAAATGACCTACATTTCTAATTAAAAGTAAACTTCTACCATGTAATTTGAGTGCTTTACCATCTTTAGATACATAACTTCTATTGGGATTTAACTTTCTTTCAAAAGTTTTCCCATCTTTTTCAAATTGAGTTACTAAGTCTCCTTTCATCAAACCTAACCAGTTTCTATAACAAATCACTTTGTCATTTGCATCTACTGCAGCAACACTATCTTCATTATCGCATATTGTTGAAACCGCAGACTCTAATATAATATCACTTATGCCAGCATGATCTTGTTGAGCACTGAAAGCTCTAGGATTTTTTAATATTTCTATGTGTAAATTGTTATTTCTTAAAATGATAGCAGAAGGATTATCATTTTCACCCCGATGACCAACAAACTTATCTTTGTCTTTTAAGTTTGTAACATCTATTCCTTTTAATATTTTTAATTCACCATTTTGAATTGCAATTCCTGTAATTTTTTTCCAACTAAAATCTTTTAGTGTAAAGTATTTATCTAAAAATTCTCTTCCATATTTAATAACAAACTCACCTCTCTCAGGGTCATATCTTTGAGATGTGCTATCTTCTGACTCTTCTATTGCATCAGTTCCATATAGACTATCATATAAACTCATCCATCTTGCATTAGCTGCGTTTAAGGCATATCTTGCGTTCATGATAGGAACAACTAATTGTGGACCAGCAATTTTTGCAATTTCTTCATCAATATTATTAGTTTCTATTTCAAAATCCTTACCTTTTTCTTTTAGATAACCAATCTCTATTAAAAACTTTTTATATTCTTTATTATTAAAATCTTTCCCTTTATTCTTAATATGCCAATCATCAATTTTTTTTTGTAAATCTTTTCTTATTTGAAGCAAACTTCTATTTATTGGTGTCAGTTCATGAACTACTTTATCAAAGCCTTTCCAAAAACTATCTGGAGAAACATCAGTGCCCTTTAAAAGTTCATCGTCTACAAAATCAAGAAGTATTTTTGAAACTTTAAGATTATTTATTTTTATAAATTTTTCTTGCATACCACTTCCATTACCCCATCTGTATTTTGGCCTGAGAGTTTTACTCCTTCGGCGGAAATAATTCACTTTCCAGAGTGTTATGCTTTGTCGGTCCTTTTACCTGAGAGTTTCCGGGGTGGTTGCTCCTTCGGTGCTAATATATTAGTCTCTTCCGACTAGCAGAAATTTACTAATTAATATAATGATGTCAAATGATTAATAATAATTTGTAACATTTTATTGCCTTTTTTAATACATTAGTAATATTCTAGCTCTGATGAAAAATTATCTTAATTTTGAGAATGAAATTAAAGATCTAGAAGGTGAGCTTGAAAAACTTAAAGATCCATTTAATCAAGGTGGACTCTCAGAAGTTGATACAAAAAAAATTTCAAAAACCCAAGAAGAGTTGGATAAAAGATTAAAAGAAATCTATTCTTCACTTGATCCATGGCAAACTACAATGGTTGCTAGACATGAAGACAGACCAAAATCGAAATTTTATATAGATAATCTTTTTGAAGATTTTATTTCTTTAGCAGGTGACAGATTCTATGGTGAGGATAAGTCAGTTATTACAGGATTTGCAAAATTTGATGGTCAATCAGTTTTAGTTATCGGACAAGAAAAAGGGGATAATTTAGAATCTCGAATTGAAAGAAATTTTGGAATGATGAGACCAGAGGGTTACAGAAAAACAATAAGACTAATGGAATTGGCAAATAGATTTAATATTCCAATAATATCATTTATAGATACACCTGGGGCATATCCAGGAGTTGGAGCCGAGGAAAGAGGTCAAGCAGAAGCAATCGCTAAATCAATTGAGTGTTGTATGAAATTAAGCGTTCCAACGTTAGCTATAATCATAGGTGAAGGTGGTTCAGGAGGTGCAATTGCATTAGCTTCATCTAACAGAGTGATAATGTTTGAAAATGCAATATATTCAGTAATATCTCCTGAAGGATGTGCAACAATTTTATGGAGAGACCCAAAACGAATGCTTGATGCAGCAAAAGCAATGAAATTATCTGCTAAAGATCTTTTAGAGCTTAAAGTAATAGATGAAATAATACCCGAACCCTTAGGTGGAGCGCATAGAGATAAGAACATTATATTGAGCAATGTTAGACAGTCTATCTCAAAAAACTTGAATATATTTCGTGAAATGAATACTGATGAGATTTTAGATCATAGAAAAAATAAATTTTTAAAGATAGGAAGAGGTAAAGGATTTATTAGTAATCCAGAAAATGTCAGCGCTTTAGAAAATAAAAAAAATATAAAAGATCATTTTTTGTTTAAAAATAAAAAAAGAATATTTTATTCAACCGGTTTTTTTCTTTTAATAACAATATTAATTTTTTATTTTTTATAGAGCGCCGCAACAATGTTTGAATTTTTTTCCTGATCCGCATGTACAAGGTTCATTCCTACCGATTTTTTTATTTTTGGTACTTGAAACTTCATCCTTTTTAAATTCTTTTTTCATTTCTTCTTTAGCTTCTACAACTATTTTTAAATTTATTAACACAGTAATATAATCTTTCTTTAACTTGATAAGCAGACCTGAAAATAAATCAAATGCTTCTTTTTTATATTCAATTAAAGGATCCCTTTGTCCATAAGACCTTAGTCCAACCACCTGTCTTAATTGTTCCAAGTATTGTATATGTGACTTCCAATTCATATCAATTGATTGTAATAAAATTCTCTTTTCTATTTCTTTTGATTGGGTCTCTCCTAAAATTTTAGTTCTCTCACTTCTATTTTCATTAAATTTATCAAATATTCTTTTTCTAAAATCCTTTTCTTTAAGTGATAAAAACTCAATAAATTGTTGTTCATTTAAGCTTTTTCCCATTAATAATTTTAATTTATTATTAAAATCATTATTTTTTGGATCTGCGATTTTTTTAACTTTTAAATTTATTAGATCATCTATAATTTCATTTAAAAAGTCCTCAGAATATAAAAATATTTGATCACTATTCATAGCATCATTTCTTTGTGAAAAAATTACATGCCTTTGATCATTTAGAACATTATCAAACTTAATGAGTGTTTTTCTAATATCAAAGTTTCTAGCCTCAACTTTTTGTTGGGCTCGTTCTAAAGCTTTATTGATCCAAGGATGATCTATACTTTCCCCATTTTTTAAACCTAGTTTTTGAAGAATATTGTTCATTGAGTCTGACCCAAAAATTCTCATTAAGTCATCTTCTAGACTTACATAAAATATCGAACTTCCTTGATCTCCTTGTCTACCAGATCTACCTCTTGCTTGGTTATCAACTCTTCTCGACTCCATTCTTTCAGTTCCAATAACAAACAAACCACCCAAAGATTTTATCTTTTCTTTCTCTTTTTTTAATTGATCTTCAGGTATTGATCCCTTTTTTCCACCCAATTGAATATCAACGCCACGTCCAGAAATACTAGTTGTGATAATTACTGAACCCTGTTTTCCTGCATTGGATATAATTTCGGCTTCGTTTTCATGATTTTTAGCATTTAAGATTACATGCTTTATAAATTTTTTTTTTAATAAATTTGAATAGACTTCAGACTTGTTAATACTTGATGTAAAAATTAGCAAAGGCTGACCACTTTCATGGCACTCTATTACTTTCTCTAATATGGCGTGATTTTTTTCTTCTTCAGTCCTAAATATTTGATCATTGTGATCTTCACGTATCATAGGATTATTTGTTGGGATCACTACAACTGGTAAACTATAAATTTCATAAAATTCCTCAGCCTCCGTTGCTGCTGTCCCCGTACATCCTGAAATTTTTTTATAAAGTTTAAAATAATTTTGATACGTTATTGAAGCCAAAGTTTGGTTTTCAGCATGTATCTCAATTTTTTCTTTTGCCTCTAATGCTTGGTGCAATCCATCCCCAAATCTTCTTCCCTCAAGAATTCTTCCAGTTAATTCATCAACAATTTTTAAATTATTTTCTCTAATTAAATAATCTTTACCTTTTTCAAATAAATGATTTGCTCTTAAAGCTTGATTAACATGATGTACTAAACTTAAATTTTCAGGATCATAGAAATTGTTATTCTTTAATATTCCAGCATTAGAAAAAATTTTTTCAACATTATTAATACCTTCATTTGTCAGAAGAATATTTTTATCTTTTTCGTCTATTTCATAATCATTTTTATTTAACTGTTTTACTAATTTATCAATTGCTAAATATTGGTTTGTTCTGTCTTCAGCAGCTCCTGAGATTACTAAAGGTGTTCTTGCTTCATCTATTAAACATGAGTCAATTTCGTCTACAATTGCATAGTAGTGATCTCTTTGTACCTTTTCCTCTTTTGAATATTTCATATTATCTCTTAAATAGTCAAAACCTAATTCACTATTAGTAGCGTATGTTATGTCGCAATTATAATTCTTCTTTCTTTCCACATCGTTTTGATCATTATTGATAAATCCAGAACTTAAACCTAAAAAATTATATATCTTACCCATGTCTTGAGAGTCTCTTTTTGCTAGATAATCATTTACTGTAACAACGTGAACACCCTTTTCTTCAAGTGCATTTAAATATGCAGATAAAGCGATTGTTAAAGTTTTACCTTCGCCAGTTCTCATTTCGGCAATTTTATTTTCATGAAGAACTACTCCTCCAATTAATTGGACATCATAGTGACGTTCATTTCTTGATCTTTTTGAAGCCTCTCTCACAAGCGCAAAAGCTTCGGGTAAAATTTGATCTAAAGTTTCTCCATTTTTAATTCTATTCTTAAATTCAAGTGTTTGTTCTGGAAAATTCTCAATAGTAAAATTCTTAAATTTTTCCTCTAAGATGTTTATTTTTTCAATAATTTTCGCAATTCTGTCTAATTCTTTCTGGTTCCCAGATTTGATAAATTTAGAGATAAAGCTTAGAGGATTAAACATTTATTTTGATATATATTTTAATTATAACTTTAATATAAGTATTTAATAACTATTTTAAATAGCATGGGAATTAATATAGCAAATTTTTTATCTTCAAAATCAAATAATCGTAAAATGAACGATTTTCAGGATTTAGATCACTTAGACGGTCTTTCTATATCTGCAGTAAGCGCAAATCTATACAAAACAAATAGAGATGATTTGGTAATGTTTTATTTTAGAGATGGTGTAAATTTTGCTTCAGTTTATACACAATCAAAAATTTTATCTGAAAATATAAAATGGAATTTAGATCAAAAAACAAAGAAAATATTTTCACTCTTAATAAATACTAGAAATGCCAATTCATTTACTGGTGAACAAGGTTATAAAAGCATGCAAAGTATTGCGGAATTAATTTCTAAACATTTAACTGAAAAACAAAAACAAGACGAAAATAACCCTAAATTAATTAAATCAAAAAATATACTATTTGGATGTACCGGTACAATAGGTGAAACATTTCCTACAGAAAAAATAATATCGAAAATACCAGAATTAATAAATAATATTAAATATACCCAAAATAAACTTATATGGATGAAAGCTGCACTTGGAATAATGACTACAGATACTCGCCCAAAAATAGCAATGGAAGAATGTATGATTGGGAAAAGTCTAGTAAAAATTTATGGAATTGCAAAGGGGTCAGGTATGATTTATCCAAATATGGCTACTACTCTTGGTTATATATTTACTGATGCAGATCTTCCTAATGATATATTGAAAAAGTTATTGAAAAAAAATGTAGAGAACACTTTCAATGCAATTAGTTGTGACGGAGATACTAGCACTAATGATATGGTATCTATATTTTCAACTGGTAAATCAAATCATGTAAAAATAAATTCTTTTACAGATAAAAGATTGAAAGATTTTGAACATTCATTAAACAAAGTTATGCTTAACTTGGCTAAGAGAGTAGTTTCTGATGGAGAAGGTGCCACGAAATTTATTACTATTAAAATATCTAATTGTAAGACTGAGATAGATGCAAAAAAGATTGCTTTTTCAGTTGCTAATTCTCCGCTAGTAAAAACTGCAATTGCCGGTGAGGATCCTAATTGGGGGAGAATAATAATGGCAATCGGAAGATCTGAAGCACAAATAAAGATAAACAAGTTATCAATTAAATTTGGAAATATTAATGTTATTCAAAAAGGAAAACTTCATTCTTCATATAATGAAAAAGAAGCTGCAGAATATATGAAAAATTCAGATATAGAAATTATAGTTAGTATTGGAACTGGAAATAAAAATTTTACTGCATTTACCATGGATTTAACAAAAGAGTATATTAAAATAAATGCTGACTATAGAACTTAAAATATTGAATTTTAAAATTTGATTACCACATAAATATAATGATTAAATATAGTTTAACATGTAAAGACTGTAAATTGGATTTTGAAAGTTGGTTTGCAAACTCAAAAGAATATGAAAAATTAAAAAAAAGAAAGCTTTTGAATTGTCACATTTGTAATTCGATTAAAGTAGAAAAATCGCTTATGGCTCCAAGTCTTATAAAAAAAAATAAAGAGTTAGAAGCAAATAAAGAAAAAGAATTTAAAAAATATAATCAAATCAAAAAAACAATCTCTGAATATCAAAAATTTATTAAAAGTAACTTTAAATATGTTGGTAAAAATTTCGCATATGAAGCAAGATCAATTCATTACAACGAGAATAAAAAAGAAAAAGGTATTTATGGAACTGCATCTGAAAAAGATCTAAAAGATTTAAAAGAAGAGGGAATTCAAGCGCATATGATTCCCTGGGTTGAAGATAAAAATAATTAATTTTTTATAAATTTAGCAATATAATTTACAGACTTATCACTACTCACTCTCCATTTATCAGTTAACAAATTGAATTTCATTCCATCAATTCTATCAATTTTAAGATCATTTTTTTTTTGCATTAAGATTAGCTCATCAGGCTTAATGAATTTTTCCCACTCATGTGTTCCAATAGGAAGCCATCTTAAAACATATTCTGCTCCAACTATAGCAAAGATATAAGATTTTAAAGTTTTATTTAATGTGGCTACAAACATGATTCCGTCTTTTTTTAAAAGTTTACTGCAAGATTTTAAAAAAAAATTCACATCTTCTACATGCTCAACTATTTCCATATTCAAAATTACATCAAATTTATTATTATCCGAAAGTCTTTCAGGTGAAGTACAAATATAATTTATTTTTAAATTATTTTTTTTTGAATGAAGTTTTGCAACATTTATGTTTTTTTCTGATGCATCGATCGCAGTAACCGTAGCACCCAATCTACACATTGGTTCAGATAATAATCCTCCTCCACAACCAATATCAAGGATCTTAATATCTTTTAATGGTTTTTTTCTATTATCTAATTTGAAGGTTTCAATTATATTTTCTTTAATATATGAAATTCTAATTGGATTAAACTTATGTAGTGGTTTAAATTTCCCGTTGGGATCCCACCATTCTTTAGCAATTTTAGAAAATTTTTCAATTTCCTTGGAATTTATACTATTCATAACAATCAATTAATTGACATAACAATTAAGATGCAATTTATCAAATATTAATTAAATTAGGTTTTTTTAAGAAAAACCATGAAAATAATTGTACTTAAATTTGGAGGAACTTCTGTTGGATCTATTGAAAGGATTAAAAAAATTGCCCAAATAATTAAAAAATACAAAAAAGGCAAAAATAAAGTTGTTGTAGTTTCATCTGCAATGAGTGGAGTTACTAATGACTTAATAAAAAAATCAAAACTAATAAGTAATATCTTTGATAAAGCAGAATATGATGTTCTACTCTCTACCGGAGAACAAGCCGCATGTGCGCTTATTGCTGGAAGGTTAAATCATATAGGACTCAAATCTCGTTCTTGGATGTCTTGGCAAATACCTATTTTAACTGAAGGTCCTCATAGTAGTGCGAGAATCCAAAAAATTGTTTGTAGAGATTTATTTAATTATCTAAAGTCTGGAGGAACTCCAGTTATCACAGGTTTTCAAGGAATAAATAATTTTTCAAGATTAACTACTATTGGAAGAAGTGGATCAGATGCCTCTGCTATAATAATTGCTAAATTTTTAAAAGCTGAAAAATGTATAATCTATACTGATGTTGAGGGTGTTTATACGACTGACCCAAAACTTTACAGTAAAGCAAAAAAAATTTCTAAAATTGATTATGATGAAATGTTAGAAATGGCTTCTTTAGGATCAAAAGTAATGCAGCCTACTTCAGTACAAGATGCAAAAATGAACAATATAAATGTCAAAGTAAAATCATCATTTATAAATAAACCAGGAACTTTGATTACAAAAACTTATAAAAGAAAAGATTTTAGTAATCAAATAATTACCGGAATATCATCAACAAAAAATGATGCTAAAATTACTATAGCAGGTGTAAAGGATAGACCTGGAGTCGCAGCACACATTTTTGAACCATTATCGAAAAATTTCATAAATGTAGATATGGTAGTTCAAAATATCTCATTGGATGGTAAGGAAACAGACTTAACATTTACAATAAAATCTGATGATGTAAAAAAAACCGAAAAAATAATAAAAAATAACAAAAATATATCTTATAGAAAATTATCATTTGATAGAAATTTAGCAAAAATTTCTATTATCGGTGTTGGAATGATATCTACTCCGGGTATTACTTATAGGATGTTTAAAGCTTTAGCTTCAAAAAAAATTAATATAATGGTTATATCTACGTCTGAGATTAAGATATCAGTATTAATTTCATCAAAATTAATAAAAAAGGCTTTGGCTATATTACATAAAGAATTTAAATTAGATTAAAATTTATGATTAGACCTTTTCGAAAAATAAAAAGAAGAAAAACTAAAGTTATTAATGTTGGTAAAATTAAAATTGGTGGAAATAATCCAATATCAGTTCAATCAATGACTAATACTTTAACTACTGATGTTAAAGCAACTATAAAACAAATTATAGATATCCAAGAGGAAGGTGCGGAATTAGTGAGAGTATCATGTCCTGATGAAGACTCAACAAAAGCATTAAAAGAAATAATTAAACATGTTGATATACCTATTATTGCAGATATACATTTTCATTACAAAAGAGCAATCGAAGCAGCAAACAATGGAGCAAAATGTTTAAGAATTAATCCTGGAAATATTGGAGACAAAAAAAAA